>Ga0315913_1000160_pt1 | contig 46208 bp, 19 predicted proteins | sample MpolsnodulesMG_FD_207736 | JGI IMG/M metagenome (GOLD analysis project Ga0315913, IMG submission 207736) | Medicago polymorpha root nodule microbial communities from Los Angeles, California, United States - small nodules | ecosystem: Host-associated > Plants > Roots > Nodule | place: USA...
TCGAATTCCTTCGTATAAGATTTAATCAGTCTTTATTAGAATACACAATTTTTATTCGAATTCACGTTAGTTTTAATCATTCTTTATTCGAATACGCAATTTTTAATCGAAATTATTCAAAACGTGATTTTTATTTGAAATTATTCAAAACGCGGTTTTTTATTCAAAATACCATAATGTCAAGCAAAATGTAGCAAAATGTGCGCGACATATAAAAAAAGATCCAAACACAATTAGGCATTGGAAGCTATTACATTCATTCATCTTCCTCATCACACAAGTCAATCGGGTTGCCCGCTACAGTCCCTGGGGCACCTGCTTTTGGTTGAGGACCAAAATAGCATGTCCTCTCGCTCCTTCTCAACCTCGACTGATTGTACACCAGCACCTTCGAATCCTTCTTTTTTACGGAACCATCACATGTGATTCCGTGCCAAGTCATAGGTGATTTTTCTTTCTTCTTGTCATCACCCTCCTTTTTGTTCAACTCAACGTTTCCCTGATTCTAAGACATATCTAGCGATCAAAACCTAAACTAATTGTAACGATTCTACAATAATTCATCAATAATTAAACTAATCCTAAACATTATACCATAATTAATCGTAACAATTCTATCACAAATTCATAACAACAAAAATTCATAACAAACCTAAACTAATTGTAACAATTATACAACAATTCATCATAACCTAAACTAATCCTAAAAATTCTACCATAATTTCCTAACAATTCTACAACATGTCAATCTTATTTGAAATATCCATTAAACCTAAACCTAAACAATTCTAACCTAAACCTAAATTATCATAAAATCAAAATCTAAACCTATCAATTCTAACAACCTAAACTATCATAACATCATAAAATCAATAAAACCTCTATAATCGCAATTTAACAAAAAAAAACTAATAAATCAATCACAAAATAGCAATGTAATAGGATTCCAAAAACTTACTTGATTTTGTGCTTGAAATTGGCTTGGAATGGTTTATGCTTTGTGAAATTCGCACCTATGGAAGCAAAAAACGCAACAATGGAGTTTTAGAAACTCCTATGTCTGTTCTGTTCTTATAATAGAACGCAGCGGCAGTTAACTGTTGTCAGCTTTCTCAACGGTAGTTAACTACCGCTGGGGGATTTTGGGTAATTTTCTTGTGTCATTGTGAAGTTATAAATATCAAAAAAGCAATTTTCTTATGGTATAACATTATGACATAATTTGATTCATACAGCCGACCATACTTAATGGTATAAAGCTTTCTTGTTGCATTATAAAACAAGATATCAAATTAGCATAATTTTTTTTTAGTACAACATTTATATTTCGAGAGGAGGGGAATATATATGATACACATTTTGTATAAAATCCCCTGTGCTTCTACCTAAAAACGAAAAAATCTAGTAGTAATTATTTTTAGTACTTCCTTCTTACATGATTAATTTTCTAAAAACGAAAAAATCTAATAGTAATTATTTTTAGTACTTCCTTCTTACATGATTAATTTTTGAAAATGATGATGTATTAATATTTGTCAATTCTAGAGTGCATAAGTGAGAAAAATCTTATGCTAAACTTGTTTCCATCATTGAATTAATAAGTCTTACCATTGGATCAAATGTGATACGATGTGACTTTTTTTTTTGGTAGTGTTACCATGTGACTTATTTAAAAGAAGCACAAGGTGATTTCTTATCATTGGATCATCAAATCAATAAGTCTTAGCATTGTATTTACTGTGATTTCTTATGCTAGTTCCCTCGTACAGCAAACACAGAGACAATACAATGGTTAATAAACTAATAAAATATGCAAGCAATGATATTTTAATACGGATGACAAAACGAAACCCAACCAATCAACCAGCGGGAAGCCGGGAACAACTATTTCATAGGAATTTCTTATAAAAATATCCTGCTCTCACACAGGAATAAAGGGTCAGACCAGCTGAAGCAGGAAATTTCTTTTCATTTTTGAGAATATACAGTGTATCTTAGCGTTGCCGAAATAATAAACAAGCAAAAATGTAACGCAGCAAAATCTCAACCACCGCTTATAACAATGTTCGATACAACAGACCAAAATGAATGGCTCAGGATCTTCTCTCCAACCTCCTTTCACTAGATCTTCTCTCCTCTGCCTCTCGTCGTTTTTGTTGCCTGTCCGACAACAGTGGTAATTGTATCAACATTTAATTTAATTTAGTAGTAGCTAACAATAACTTGAAAGTTGAAACTATATGACAGAACATTGACAATAAACAAGGAACATGTTAAACTGTAGATTTTGAAATCAAACTGAGGTAAAACAGAAACTTCAGCAAATTCTTCTCCATCTTCTCCATACAAAACAGAATTTGTAAATAATTCAGAAAAGTGAAACTTTTTTTTTTAAAAGAAAAAATTTATTAAAAAAAACTCTAAAAGAAGCACAAGGTGTGCAAGGAATAGATGAAAGATTACAATGGAACAATCACATTGGCCTGAGCCATACAATTACAACATAAATACACCACTGCTACACTAAAAAGCATTCTTTAACATACGACGAGAATCACCCATTCTCAATTCAATACTTCAATATCCCAGAGAAATGAAACTATTTAACTTGTCATGAATGCATTTAGAATATTGCAAGTATTGACAGCTTAAACTTTTGAAAGAGTACATAGCTGACACGACACGCAAATCACACAAACTTGGTTTAGATTCTAGCTTTCTTTAAGTAAATGATAACAGGCAAGACATACTTTGAAATGTCTCAACAAGAACACATGCCAAACCAAACTCAAATCTTAGAAACTGAAAACATGGCCAAAATCAAAAGAGAGATAGAATGCAGAAAGAAGTTCAAGGTTGCTGATCAACTTACGCAAATAGCATGTATCCACTGCCAGCATTAGTAGCAGATAACACTGCTGCATGAGCCCCTGCTGTAGATACAGAATCCTGCCCCACCGAGGGCAGAGGAATTTTCCGATCACCATCCACCTGTCATTCACTAGAATTTAGTAAGCACAATGATGATGAGTGTCACTGAAGTAGTATTTGCATTTATTTAGATAAATACCTTATCCCATTTTGATTTTTTATTCTGTCTACCATCTCGATTAATAGAATCAGCTGTAGGAGGCACCAAATGCAAACCACCTGTAGTTGCAGCAGAACCGCCTATGCAAAAAGCCAACATAAAAGCGACATAAGAATATAACAATATTATATTGAAAATAAAGACTTCTAAAAATAGCTTCAGCACTGAACAAATAAACTAGGTGATTTCTAAACCTGTAACAGGCATGCTGATCCTGGGAGCACCAAGCACAATTCCTGGTTGTGTACCCCCAGAAGTAAAATCGACCTTTTGGTTCTGTGCTTTCTTCTTCTCTTGCTCTTTCCTATCACTTTCTCGCCTCATATCAGCTTCTGCTTTGTTTTAGACAAGGGACAAAAGCAAATGAGGGCAAGTAGTGTAAAAACAACGGCCAAAACAACGCTAACATTAATTAATAATAATAATATTAATAAGAATAATAAAGTAGTTGAGATTGGAAAATTAATTGCAGTTTTCACTTAAAACTAATAAGCAAATTAGTAGATGCATGCAAGGAATGACTAACAAAATTTGTCAAAAAAGAAGGGAGAGGGAGGAAAGCAAAATCCAGAGGCATCATTAATATAGTGCAACAAAATAAAGTCATGATTTCTCTATTTACTGATATTCAAAATAGTAGTCTGGTCAATTATACATACTTCACCAAGCTTATCATAATTACTCTAACACAAGTTTTAGTAAGTCCAGCCTGAATGATAACCTCAAAGTATCTTGAGAACAGGAAAACAAAATTCTAATACTGGCATCGAAAATATGAGGCAGGCAATAATATATACTTTAAATCAGCCTTCAGGTTAGGGGAAAACGCATCTATCAATAGCATAACTCTCAGGGGCAAACAAATATAGATGAACTCGTAAACATGTACAGCACTACAATTAGTATTTGATCTATCGAATAAATTAATTAATTAAGGTTAAAACAAGAACAAATTATATACAAATACCACTAACGCTGAGATAAAAGATGGAGAGAAGAAAAAATCACGGACCTATTTGATCATAAAAGTCACTTGAATCATATCCATGAGGATCAAATACATCTTTACTGAAACAAGACCCTATTTGATCAATATCCTGGTACCTCACAGCATGCAGTAAGAAGTCAGGATTACGGTAGTCCTTCCTGTTGCGAACTTCTGCATTAAAACTTTTTCCTGCCTTCTTATACTCCAGAAATTTATTTATTTTTCTCTGCAATAATCAGTTTAAAGGCTATCATGAAAATTGACAAGGGAAAAAAATTGTGATGTCTAAATGCTAATAAACCACCAAAGCAAAAGATTCAATTTACAAACAAACCCCTACATAGAACATAAATCTTTACTTGATTGCAACAACAATCCAAGCGCTTTCCCATTCCAGTAGATGGGGTCAATTATATGAATTGCACAATGCAATAAATCCTATCATATCACTAGGTATTACGTTTCTGGTACCATGCCTAGGAAAACGAGTTGGATTGTATAAGATCGAAGATTCAAATACTTGGATAACTGGTAATATGTATTGATAAACAAAGCATGTTACAAGAAAAAGAAAAACTTATAGAACAATGCCTCCCTTCTTCAGAGAAGTATTCTCGGTGACCTGACTGACTCTCTATAGTATAATTCTTGAATTGATCTCTCTCTTCCCCCTCTTGTTCCTTGTATAACTAACTTACTCACCATTAGACATTGATTTTCCTCCTACCTACCTCTCCTAGTTCAGCTCCTTAGTATTCTTTATCTGCATAATAAATACTTCCAAGTAGAACCATGTGCAGAATGTTGATGGTACTGAACTAGCAGAGGTAGGAGAAAAATAAGTGTTTAATGGTGGGTAAGTTAGTTATACAATAAAGGGGCAACCCGGTGCACTAAAGCTCCTGCATACACAGGGTCCAGGAAGGGGTCCCACCATTCGGTGTATTGTACGCAGCCTTACCCTGTTTTTTACACAAGAGGCTGTTTCCAGGACTTGAACCCGTGACCTTCCAGTCACATGACAACAACTTTACCAGTTGCGCCAAGGTTACCCCTCAAGTTAGTTATACAATAATCTACATAATGTGGACCGCTTCAAAGTTTCAACACAATAAAACTTGGCCTGGTTATTGAACAATGGTAGTAGAACCTTGTTTTCCTTTCTTCCCCTTTTGCTAAAAATCGGAAAGAGCTGACAGAAACAAACAGTAATATCTTATATTTCAATGATAAAATAATGCACAAATTTTATTTATCAAGTGGTGCACTAACTCCAGTTTTTACATTGGGCACCAAGACATCCCCATTCTCAGCATTAGAAAATGGATATTTGCTGCAACATTTTCCACCGATCTTTTTACTCGGTGAAAAATAAACATTGGGATTCTAGTATTCTACTATCAGGGTAAAGTAAAACAACAGAGGTAAGCAGATTAGCGTAATTAGTAATTACTGTTAAAAATACTACAGATCTTCATTTCAAATGTTAATCTTATATTTCAGTTTAGGCCCAAAACAAAGGCAATATAAACCACTCTAATGTGAAAATTACAGATTTAAATCCAGATTATTGGTTACTGAAACAGATCATTTCAACTAGCGACGCACATTATAAAAGTACCTATCTCCATGAAATGCATAGATGCTGACCAGCAAAGAAAGGTAATTAGATAAAAAAAAAAGTTCAACACAACCTTCTAATTGCCAAAGTTTCTTTTTTATCAAATTCATTGGCAATAAAGAATATTGAATGCTTGATCAGGACTAAATCAAACCAGTTTAACTCGGCAATTGCATTGTTCTTTAAAATATATCCAAATGTCATTCATCAACTATAGTTATTAGACCATTAAAGAGGACTTACTTGTAGCTCCTCTGAGCATTTAACTTTGGGTGGAGGAGGAAGAAATTTATCCAATGGATCTTCAGATTTATGCTCATCTTGATCTGCTTCTCCAAGCTCTGCATCATCAGGTCTAATCACATCGTCATTATTCACGGTATCAGATTTCAATGTCTCTGAAAATTGGGGAGTGTTAGCTTGATTGTTAGGTGTCAAAACTTGTGCTGTTCCTGATGGTGTTCTATCTAGCAAATCGCCTGCAGAAAAAATTTACGTTGGGAAGTAAAATAAACATAAACAATTTACCTAAGATCCCGTTTGTTACAATTTTTTTGTGAAAAAAATCACTTTTTCTAAACAAAACAATGGCCTTTGGAAGTCCATATATTTGTCACAAATTAAAAAGAGTAAATTTGTAGTAATGAAATTGAACAAATACATCAAAGCAATTGCAGCTTCTGAAAATTGAACTTACCATTGGTTACATGATGTTGGTCCCCAAACATAACTCTACCACTACCATCTATCTCTCCCTCCTGCAACAAAAACCAACTAACACCCATTACCTTTCATTGTATAATCTAACTAAACCTATGTTTGGTTCCACATTCAGAGCAACCATAAATGATTCAAGAGGTGTAAAATTGATTTTGACATGTATGGCTGCTCTCAAGTACAATTGATAGTGCCTCCAAAATTGATTCTAACTTGAAGCTAGAATTTTTAGCTTAAATTTATAGCTCAACTCTCCAAACATATATCATTTCATACTAACTTACTTTTAAGTAAAATCAATTAATTCAAAATCAATTTTTATCACAGCAGAATCAAAGAGAATGCTCAATGAGAAAGGAAGAAAAAAAAAACTACCTCAGGTTCAGGTGACATTGCTACTTCATCGTGACCATAATCAACTATTGTAAGCGTGGCACTCTTACTAATCTTCAATTCCACCCGTTGTTGCTCTTGCACCGGCGAAAACAATCTATTCGGAGTAAAACCCTCTCCGGTAACTTCGTTTCCGGAATCAGCAACGGTCATTTTATCCGTATCTGCAGTCAAATCTTCCTCCGCAGCGTGTTCAGCGGCGGCGTCATCTTGATCCTCCTGGTGATTCACGTCTTCTTCTTCTTCGGCGTCTTCCATATCGTCGTCGCTGTTGTCGTTGTACATGGATAACAAAGCGATTCCTTCCGATTGTTTCTTCTTTGATGCCATTGAAGGGGCTAGGGTTTTGAAATTGTTGAATAGGGTTTTCAAGAAGAGATGAAATTCGGAGAAGGATAAGTGTTAATGTTTAACGATTGAGGAAAATTAGTTATGGATTTTGGAGAGAATGAAAATAGGAGAAAACGCAGGAAAATTTGATTTGGAGGTGAAAACGCAAACTTGAAGCAGGAAAAGAATGAAGACGGAAGAAGAACGATGTGAAAAAGGGAGAGAGAGAAAAATAACGAACTAAACATATGGTCTTCTCTTTCAAAAAAAATAATAAAAATCCTTTTTTTTGAGGGGATTTTTTTTGGTTACATGAGAAAGGAGAAAGAAAAAAAAAAATACGTCTTAATAAAGGACACTCGCATAGTAAAGTTGAGGATAGACATGATAATAGTTGATGTACCATCACAAGAGACTTTGAATAATTAACACCTAGTTTTGCAAGGATATCCGTGCAAGAGTTTCCTTCTCGAAAAATATGATGAATGGAAATATCTCACTCCTTATCTAAATACATCCGAATTTGTTCCAAGAGGTTCGCATAGTGATGAAGTCTCGACACTTCCTTCGACACTAAGTGCACTACATGAAGAGAGTCTTGTAAATATCTATAATTTGTTTTTAATCCCATAACATTTTTAGAGACAAAATATTCTCAAGAAAAATTTTACAAATGTTGATGCAAAATCATACAGAGACTAAAAAAGTTGACCGGAAATTATACAAGAATTAAAAAATGTGATTTTTTTATATGAATTAAAAATGAAAAATGTTAGTATGATAAAATTAAAGTGGTTGAAATATTTATGTCTCTAGATATGTAAACGTTCGATCAAATCATTTATTTTTTAAATGATAAAATAACATGTCAATGTTAGTTTTTCTCCATAGCAAGACTTGAACGTAGACGCTTAGATCATTTATTTTTTGAATGGTAAAGTAGCATGTTAAATGTTATGTTAGTATTTTCTTTTTGACAAGACTTGAACCATGTATCTCCAACTCCTTAACCCTTAACTCAAATCATGTGAGCTACACAACTCTCCGCTTAAATAATTGATTGAATAATTGGTCTTTTAATATGAACCAATTGAATACCGCAACAAGATAGAAAATTAAACAACACCGTAAAAGACGACGAACAACACAGTGTCGCTCTAAAACAAAAAGAACTTAGATCTATTTTAATATCTCTTCGAATTAAATAGAGTGACGAATATGAAGAGGGTGGCTCTGGTTAAAAAATTGACTCATAACCTCTCCCTCGATAAATAGAATAAAAGAGGAAACCTAAAGAGAATTCTAATGTCGGTTTGTTGGAGAGGGAGAAGCTAGAGATGGAGTATATGTTCGTCCTCAATTTTGCTCAATTTATTTATTCGAATTTTATAATTTAAAATGTGGTTGACGTTTTAGGAATTATAAATTTAATTCCCAGGGGTTATGGGTTATGGCCTATGGGTAATTACCAAGCTGGGGAAAGCAAGAAGAGTCTAGAAGGGTTGGAACGAGAGAGAGAAGGGTGGAGTATTGTATTATATTTGATTTTTAAATTGAATATTTAAGTGATTAACTAATTAAAATAAAAATATATTCATTAATCTGTTAAAAATATATTCATTAATTTGTTACCATATTATAAAAGATAAATAATTCAATTACTAAAAATAATAAATTTATGTTGGAAGAAATGTTATTTAACATAGGGACAATATTGTACTTTTGCAAAAAAGTTACACTTCTCTCTTCTCTATTTCTTCTCTTTTTCTCTCGTATCAAACAATCTATTAAATCTACTATATTTCTCACTTTTTTCTCTCTTTACAAACTCTCTCTTAACTATTTCTTTCTTTACAATTTCTCTTCTAAACCAAACGCACCCTAAAAAAAAATATATTGTGTTTAAAAACTTGTTTATGAGAAGGGCTTTGTTTTCCCGTTCATGCTACTCGTTTAGTCAAATATTGACCTATAAACAGTTTGTTTAAATAGATGTCTGTGACGTACGAAGATTCCCATCTTAGTCAAGTGTATATGCCTTGTAGTCAAGTGTATATGCTTTGTATGCAAGTCTTGTTTTACTTTATTTGTTGAAATTGAGTCATAGCCCGATAAAATTTGTAGCGGATGATCATAGGTTTCTCAAACCATATTCATCTCTTTGTAAGTTGCAAAAAAATAGAAGGGTTTTGCTAGAACTTTGTAAGTTAAAAAAAAAAATAGATCAATTAAATGAAAGGTTTTGTCAGAAGACACATTTTATGAATGTTTCTTTTAACAAATTATTCTATGAGCATTTGCTAAAAGACACCTTCATGGATGACTTCTAGCAAAACCCTTAAATGAACAGATAAAAATAAAAAAATTATATAGATTTTACATACATTTAATCTCTTATGTATATAGAATGACAACTACCAATTTGTTGGGAGTATTAATTTTATTTTTGAGGAAAGGAGTATTAATTTTATTGTTGGGTGTAACATTAATTATTTTTTGACAAAATATTAATAATTTTTTGCTGTGTTATGTACAATTGTGAGTTACAAGGTGTTAGTAAAATACGATAAAATTACACGTATAAAAAAATAATTGATCGCATCTAATCCATACAATTTAAATAAAAAAAATAAGTTTTTTTTAGGCAAAAAAGTTTATTTTATCGTATATTATCTTGTTCATTGCTAATAAATTGATTTATATTAAATGGGGATATTTTAGATATATTATTAAATAGAAGAAAAGTATGCAAGGTCTGAAGTTCAAACTCTGGCCACCACAAAAAAAAATAGAAGAGAAGTCTTTGTAATTTATTTTATATATTCTAAATTCGGAGTTCAAACACCGGCCACTACAAAAAAAAATAGAAGAGGAGTTTTGTAATTTATTTTATATATTCTAAAATGTATGAAGTAAATTTTACTTATAAATTATAATTCACCCGGAGGCTAGAGGTTGCAAGTCTTGGTAAACATTTACTTTAAAAAAAAAAGTTTCTTTGTAAACATGTTGAACATAATAAATATATAAACACCCAGTACCCAGAAAATATACACACACAACCTAGTACTGAAGGAAAGCATATATAATTAAGGAAAATTATAAATCATACCTAAGCTATATATTCTAATTTGCAGAGAATTCCAACTTCAATATAACTATAGAGATAATATTCACCCAAAAAAAAAAGACTAGATAGAGATATTCCTACTTGCATGCTCATAGTCATTCAGACCTAAGCTAGTAGGCCATATATGTAGGTTCAAACAGTTTTTCACTCACGTGATTTTTTTTTTTATGAGTATAGGATAGGATATGGATTACTTACTTACTTATGTGATAGTATATTAATCACTTTTCAATGTAATACTATCAATTTTTTTTCTTTCAATTATAACTTTAATTAATAGGCATTCAATTTTTTTTTCCTTCTCTCTTTCACTTATATGTTTTTACTTAATATGTGTAAAATGAACAAAAGACTCCGCATCCACTCTTACTATTTTGGAAAGGAGGATGATAGAAAGTAGAGTTAGGTTAGGAAACTCTATCTAATCCAATATGGCTGACGTTAAATTTCAATGCAAAATAAATTAGATTGTGCATTTTTCAAAACATAATCTCCCTGCATCGACACATGTTAAAGATGTAACAAAAGGTTAGTTGTGCATCTTAATTAGTCGACACAAACTCTCATAAGGTTAGCTTGCTAGATAGAAGACTCTGTAGACGCTAAAAAAAACTCTCTAGAAATGTTAAGATCCATGTTGAGATAGGTAAAATAGTAGTGGTAACCATCACAAATTTAGGCAAACTACTACCCTTTAGATTTAATATTATTATGGTGTCACCGTGATTTTATCGAACACACGATTCATCAAACATACACTCAATTTTTGAAAATCAATTTGGAAAAAAAAAAACAAGAAGGCTAATACATTTTTTAAAAAAATTGGGTGGGTGAGTGGGGATGTGTGGATATTCGAAAAAATGATTGAATTAAATGTAATACTGTGTGACTTGATAAGAAGAAAGGGTGATCGGAAATTCAGAGGATTAAAGAGTTTAATATGAGGTTGTTATTAGGAAAGTGGTACTGGAGGTTGCAAGAGGAGTGATTGAGTCTTTGGTTTAAAGTCTTAGTTGCATGTTATACGGAGAAGGGTGGAAGGGTGAAGGAGGGAGGCATGTTATGCTCTAGATGGTGGAGAGACATTACATATATTAATAGAAGAGTAGGAATGGGGATAGACTGTTGGTTTAATGATAATCTGGTGTTGGTGGTTGGAGATGGGACAAGCAATTTTTTTGGTTGGATCAATGGCTAGATAGTGGTGTTCTGTGTGACAGCAGGTTTACGAGGCTATTTGACTTAGCGGATGACAAGTATGTTACGGTAGCAGAGATGTGTTCTTTAGACTAGGGTGCAGAGGAGGATGGGTGTGCAAGTGGCAGAGGAGGTTGTTTGTTTAGGATGAGGAGCAGGTGAGGGAGTGTAGTATCTTATTGTTTAACTTTTTTTGTGTGGATGACATTTGGAAATGGAAACTAGATCTGGGTAGAGGGTACTCGGTACATGACATTTATCAAATAATGTCCACGAAAATGTCAAGGGATATATCTTTCCTCTATGATATTGTTTGGACAAAAGTGGTACATTGAAGGTTTCATTGTTTGCGTGGAGGCTGCTTCAAAATGATTTATCAACAAAATATAATTTGATTCAACGTGTATGTATTAAGGTTAATTCAAATTTTTGTACAAGTGAGTGTTGGCAGAAGGAAAACGCGAATCATCTTTTTGTGGATTGTGACTTGTTTAAATGCATATGGCCTCTTATTCACCAATGGTTGGGCATCTGCTTAGCAGTTAGGTTGCACATAGTAAATCACTTTCAACACTTGCACATTTAGGAAGTGGTTCTAGAAAGAGTCGCGTTCATATGGTTGGCTAGTGTTTGAGTATTATGGTAGGAGCGAAACAATCATGTTTTTCAGCAGAAAGGAAATGTTTATTCAAGAAGTAGTCGATAAAGTCAAACTATTCTCTTTCTTGTGTAACCTTAATTCTACCATACTTGAAGTCCTAGCCTAGTACTCATTTTGTTGGTTTGGAGTTCTTTCTGTTTAATACATTCATTTTGGTTTCTTAAAAATAGACACTAATGCAAATCCATATCATTTATTTCAGTGTTACATTTCACATATCAATACATCCATATATCCATACACTAAATCTTACTAGAAAGCAATATAAAAAGAAGAAGACAAATGCCCATATCATTTATTACAATACAAGGTAAAACTTAAGAACTAATGGTGCTCTCTTCGCCAGATCTTGCCTATATATTGCTTGACGTTGACATGTTAAGCCCAACTAAGAACTACTTCATCCGGTCTCAAATATAAGAAAAGATTCTTCTTTTAGGTTCATTGAATAATTAATGTATCTGTTTTACAATGTAGACCAAATACACTAACTACTCAATGAACCTAAAAAAAGAATCTTTTCTTATATTTGAGATCGGAGAGAATAAGAATCTAATAATCCTCCCTAAAAAAAAAATCTAATCAATCCTAGTTTTTTTTTCCGAGAATTCTCTATCAAGTTGATAGAATCATGCTAAAAATTAAATCCCGTAAAACTAAAAAAAAAGTGGATAGAAAGAAATTGACACGGGTATTTTGAAAAGGTGAATGCATCATTCTTGGTGAAAACGGTGGGAAGCTGAAAAGCTATGACAACAATTAAAGACCAAACCAAGTTTGCGGTTTGTCTTTTATTATCTTAATTTTTTACCATCACTGCCGGCAAGCAACTTCTAAGTTTCCATGCCCCATGAGAATCGATTTGTAGACCTGCAAAATCATCTTCTCATCATACTCTTTAGGTGGGGCTCTTTTAAAACCAGGATCACCTATGAATCCTGCCGGTAGAGCCCCACCAAATCCAGAAGCCGAGCCACTCACGGTCATAACCCGTGAGTTGGCCAAACCTAACATCATGTTTACATATGCATCTCTTGCCCTAAGCAACATCTTCTTAGGTGAAGGGATTCTGATTCTGTTGATTCGGATCTTAGGTGATAGCTTGATCTTCCACCTCCAAAATCGACCTTTTCGGGTTTGAGTGCTTCCAAGTTCAACTTTGCTTGTTCTTCTTCTTCGGCCTGATCCATTTATTCTTTTGTATCCCTTTCTTTGCCAATACTCCTTTAAACCCTTGTATGCACTAGCAGTGATTCCTTCCATATTTTTCTTTGATACCTTATTTGATCTTGTTTATTCTTTGGCTCAATATATGATATAGAAATAAGAAAATGGGGAAAGAAGGGGTGGGTGAGAGAGTGAATGAAAATGCAAGAAAGATAAATTAGTTAGGTACATGCAGACAGAGGATTAACACATGGGCATGGAAGCTAGCTATCTGCTCTGGCTGATAATATATGGTTATTTGATTAATTTAATAATGTTTAGATATGTTAATTAATTCATGTTGACATAAAGAAAATAGTTTGGGTAGCACCGAAGGTGTGAGGTGGGGGTGGTACAATAAATGCGACAAGTACGTAGGTTGATGCATTTAATAACAACGGGTGTCATTTTCCTTCTTGCAATTGATATATTAGATCAGATCAGATAAAGGTCGCATGAACCATGGTTATTCACATCACACGGCAAGTTTTCTCTACGTTTCCTCAAAACTAAACTAAACCGTATCAAAACAATAAATTTAAGGATTTTGCTAACGAGTATCTTAAGAACACTCTTTAAAGATACTCAATTAAGAAATTAATCATTGGAAATACTTAATATTTTAATTTTCGATGCATTGAATGCACAAATTTCTATTAAAACTTACTATTTAAAATGTCCTTAGAACACTCGTTATCATTTTCCTAATTTTAATAATAGATTAAAACAACTTCATAGCCAATACATAATACTATAATTCAAAGTACAATAACTAAATAAATAGGACCATAACCAACACATTAATCAAAGAGGTTAAAAACAAGTACGAAACATAACAAACTTTTTTTGTTCGAAGGAAAAACATAAATTTGATTACGTATGATTTATGGTTAAATATATTTTTAATTCTTACAAATATTCAGAATTTTGTATTTAATCATTTTAAAATAAAATCACATTTTTCTTTAGGGAGCAAAATTGCTGATGGAAAATTTTACTCCTTACTGATGAGACCCATTCACAATTGTTTCTTGAGCTGCATTATAATTACCACCCAAATTTAGTTCTTGCACATCATCCACAACAACACTATCACCCACATTTGATTCTTTAACATCATCTGCAACAACAATAGAATGAAGTTGTAGTGCATTTTAACAACTAGTTTTTTTATCATCCAATTTCACATTTTTTTTAGAATTAATTTTTACTCTCATCCTATTTTGAGATCATTTTTTGCTCATGTAGCCTATATTCAATTGATAAAATGTGTCAGAGTTTATGGTCACAAATATCTATATCATAAAAAATGGTTAGAAAAGATAATAAGCCTAATAAGAGAAATGACTCGAAAATAAGATAAAGAAAAGTTTGGCAAAATCAGGCTCCTCTCAAAGTCTCTATTTTTGTTTGGCGGTTTTTGAGAGATCGTTTACCTACGAAAGCAAATTTGGCAAACCGTGGCATCATTCCTATGGAGGGGCGGTTGTGTGTCACTAAATGTTAGACAAAGTAAAATCATCTTCTCTGTGGTGGTTAAAAGCTAGTAATGTTGTTTTTAACTCTGGTACTCATAATTGGTGGTCGAGCTCGCTGTTATGTATGGACATCGACTGACAACTTTGTATTCTTGACAGGACCTTGTTCTTTCCGTGATTGTTTAGCACACCTTGTGCTGCAACAATTACGTTTTTGGTAGTAATATATTTTATTTTGACTTGTTTAAAAAAAAGATAAAGGAAAGTTTTCAAAATGGAAAAACTAAAATTTCATTTAAAAGAAAATCAGGGAATCAAAAGAATATATTACTGTAGTTTTTTTTTAAAATTGAGAGTCTTCCTACTTCCCAATCGTAATTTTTTTTCCTTCCATCGTTATCTATATCTATGCATTGTAGTAAATGTGTACAGTCCTACTGTACTTTTATGGACCAATAATAAATTCCCTAAAAAAAAAGGACCAATAATAAATTCCCTCAAAAAGAAATGGACCAATAATAGTATAATACATCACACATTAATCAAGAAAGTTAATTAATATATTATTTAATTTTCTTGAGGTAATCAAGCGCGTATTTGTAGTACTATTATTTAGGGTCAAATATATTTTTATTCTCTATAAATATGTCAAATTTTTGTTTTAATATCTTTAGTTTTTTTAGTCCCTCAAAAAAATTTCATCTTCATTTTTCGTCCTTTATTTTAATTAAACTCATATGTATAATTCATATTTTCTTGTGTCAAAAAAAATTCATATTTTCTTAATAAAATTATGCATGAAAGTTTATAATATTATAAGAATTTGTCCCAAAAAAATTACAATTTTTTAACAAAACATGAATTAAATATGATTTTATATATTTTGACGGTTAAAAATTCATATTTAATTCAAATTTTGTTGAAAAATTCTAATTTTTTTTTAGAAGAGATGTTTACAATATTCTACACAATTTCGTTAAAACATAAAAATGTTATACATGATTTGAATTTAAAATGGGGATCAAAAGTGGCGATTGAATTTTTTTTTAGGGATTAAAAGTTAAAGAATTTTTTCAGAGAGGCTAAAATGAAAAATTAATATATTTGAAGGGACCAGAAACATATTTAACTCAATTATTTAATTTGAAATATTAAGGGCAGATTAGTATAGAAAAAATAAAAATTATGTATTGAAAATTGTATCAGTTTATTTGTTAAAAGGTTGAAAATTAGTTTTCTTAATAAATACTTATTATTTATGGATTCCTCAAAATGTGCTCTTAGAACATATGTTAACACGGCCTTTGTTTAAATTACCACTTTTTCATCTAATTTTCTATTGCAACTTATGAGACATCAAATATATAGTGTGGATTATAATTTTCTATTGCAACTTATGAGACATCAAATATATAGTGTGGATTATAATTTTCTATTGCCACTTTTTATGATAATTTGTTTGTGAGAAAGAGGAGGATGTTATTAATTATTTTGACAATAATTAAGAATTTAACTTTTGACAATAATTAAGCATTTTCCCTCAAAAGACAGTAATTATGTATTTAACTATTTTGTATTTAAATTACTTGTTATTTAATTTGTGGATTCCACACCGTCAAACAAAGTCTCTATCATTTTCTCTTGATCTTTCTTTTCCAATCGATGTCACATAACTAATTTCTCAAGCCAATTTATTGAAAAAGACGTTCTCTTCCACAAAGACAAATTATTTGCAAAACAAAATAGGAACAAAATATTTAAATAATTTATAGGGATTAGTTAAAAAAAATAGAAAATTAACAAAACCTTTGATCATCTTCCTTCAAAAACAAAACCTTTGATCATCTCTCGAATAAATTAGTTGGGTTATTACGAAAAATAAGTTTGATATCAAATTCCAACATCAGTTTGGATGATTAACACAGTTTAAATATGTGGTTAATTAGTAAATGATTAATTTACACTATATATAAAGATAACACATAATTTTGAGCTGACCTTTTCACTTTTAATCATACCTCTAAGCAAATTTGTAAATAAAAAATGTTATATTTTGTGTCATTCAAAAAGATAATAATTTATATTATATTTGCTATATTGTTGGTATCATTGAAAAAGATAAATATAGATTTTTTAATAAGATAAATATAGTTTGTTACAATATAAAAGTGCATAATATTTATACCAATAATTTGAATCAAAATCAAAATTTTCTAAAAACTATTATTCATAATTTATACGCATTAGAACAATAAAAAAATGTATGTCTAAATGCTAGTGAGTATATAAAGGTGTTGTAACTATTAATCACACAATTAGTAACAAGTCTCAAATATAAGAAAAAAAAAGGGTCAAACAAAATTGATTTATCAAGTTTAAAATCTAAACACGGCATTGTGTAACTTTTTCTTACTTATATTTGATATTGGATGGAGTAATTTTCAAGGGTTGAATAGATTATTAGTGAATTGTGACGTCCTGTTATATTCATTAACTATTGATTGAACATAAATAATAGGCTTAATAGCAATTTTGGCACCTTAAGTATCAGAAAGTTGCGATTTTGGCCCCCTAACAAAACAAAATACAATTCAGACTCCTAAGTATTGCCCCTTTTGCAATTTTGGCCCCCCATGTCAATTTTGACCAAGTCAATGCTGACGTGGTCGCCACGTGTAATTATTTTATTTTTATTTTTTTAATTATTAAAAAATTATTTTTTAATTAAAAAAATTAAATAAAAAATAAAAAAATTACACACCTGGCGTCCACGTAAGTGTTGACTTGGTCAAAATTGGTCTGGGAGGCCAAAACTGCCAAAGAGGCAATACTTAAGGGGCTGGATTGTATTTTATTTTGTTAGGGGGCCAAAATTGCAACTTCCTAATACTTAGGGGGCCAAAACTGCTATTAAGTCTAAATAATAATATATTTGTTTGAACAATGTTAGCCATCCAATTTGATCTCAAATTCTTTTTTTCTTATTCAATCACCCGGTCCCTTAACTTAATTGATTGTCTTAATTTGGTTCCCTAACTATAATTTGTTCCAATTTGGTCCCTTATGTTTTGCTCTGTTACTAGTTTTAGGCCCCGTTTGGATAAACAGCTTATATAGATGCTTATAGCATTAGAGCTCATAACATTAGAGCTTACATCATAAGCTCTTATACTTGATAAGCTATTTATGTTTGGATATGTACACTAAAAAGTACTTACATAAATTGAAGTGTTTTGATGTAACATTACATAAGCAATTATTGAAATTTTAAATATTTTTAATTTAACAAAAAAAATCAAAGAATCGAACCACAATTATCAAGATTTTTTTTAATAAAATTAATCAAGATGTAAAAAACAATATTATAATATATTAATTATAATTATATATATAGTATAATCAATATTCGTCCTTAAAAAAATTATCAATATTCATATAAGACAAAATTAACATTAGATAAGTATATAGTTACGTAACAAAAAAAATATTCATATAAGAAAAATATTAATATTCAGTTTCATTTTGTTACGTAACAAAAAAATAATAAAAATCTTCCTTAAAAAAAAAACTTTGTTACGTGTGTTAATTTAGTAAGATAAGTATATAACAATTTTGTTACTCATGCTCCGCCAAAGATAACTAACATTATAATTAAAATATATGTTTTGAAAAAGTGGATCCAGAGAGAATCGAAGGAGGTTACATAAATTCATAAGCTCCTTGTTAAGCCAGAGGGTAAGCTGAAAATTTAGGCTTATTAAAATATGGCATAAGCAGCTTATGAAACTATGATAAACTATTTTTATTTATTTACCCAAACACCTTTAAAAAGGCTTATGGGAGTAGATAAGCCCACATAAGCTCAAAATAAGCCAATCCAAACGGGGCCTTAGTCCTTTCTGTTAGTTTCTCTAAAAAAATGTTTAGAGAAAGGACTAAAACTAGTAACAGAGAAAAACATAGGGGGCCAAATTGGTACATAAGTTAACGTTTTTTTAGAGAAACTAACAGAAAAGATTAAAATTAGTAACAGAGCAAAACATAAGGGACTAAATTGGTACAAATTATAGTTAGGGGACCAAATTGAGACAATCAATTAAGTTAAGGGATCGGGTGATTGAATAAAACTTTTTTTTTGAACCATCCAATTTGATCTCAAATTCTTTTTTTTTTTTTACTAAAAGAAGCGATATTTTTTTACTAAAAAATAGTATCAACAACATATGCCACACATGGCTTTAGAAATAAAATAAGGAGCAAACTCAATAATTTTGACACTAGTGTCCAATGTCAAACTATGCTTTCCAACCCATCAACAATTTGGTTATAGCTTCTCTAAAAAGGTTGCCTGAGAAATATCACCAGAAATGCTTGTGCAAGCAACTATCCTTGAAAGGGGAGGGGGGTTAGCTAGAGTGGCTTGAGTTAAGAGATTTAAGTAGTTTGAGAGTTAAAGTTTTAGGGTTCAAGTTTCGACAAAGAGAAAAAAAATACTAATGTAACAATTAACATTTACCAGTAAAAGAAAAAAAACTTTAAAAAGAGTGATCACAATCAAAGAATCTGCACACATGAATTTCGAGAAAACCTCTATTTCAAGCCAACTTCAAACTATTTAGGATAGCCTATAATTCAACTTCAGGAGCTAAACATAATCTTAACTTTGAAGCAAAACCAACGAGAAAATTTCCTTTATCGTCCCTAAGAACTCATTTTCAAGAAGCCAATGTACAATTGGAAGTAACTATACTATCGATGTAAAGCGCTATCGTCCCTAACATGACATCATAGTCTATGTTAATCTTTTTGTGGAATCACTTATTCCTCATATTAAAATATGTTAGAAGTTTAATTCATTCGTATAATGAGTAATGAGTAAAAGTATTAAATAAAGTTGTTTCGTGGTCCTTATCTCACACAACTACTCATGTGTTTTTAGTACCGCTGCGGGGACAACTGAATAATGAATATGGTAATTGTAATATGCTTAGACTCTCTCTCTCTTAAACAACTTAGACTATATCTTGTAATAGTTTTGCATGTTATGAATATCTAATGAATTATTTGTTGATATTAGTTGTTGTTGTTTTATTTGTTGTATATTATTGTGTACAAAGTGTGATTGTTGTTAGTTGTTGGCATTGATGATTTGCTACATGTGGTTGATGATTATGTGATGTTTGATAACTCTATTTTTATTTTCTGCGTTGAAAATTTGATTAATTGAATAGGAAAAATTGATTAACAGGCTAGAATTTGTAGAAATGTTAAGATGAATGGACTAGTTGAATGAGAAAAAACGATTAATGAAATAAAATCCCAAATTTATTAATAAACTAATTATGGTTCGTAGTCCCTTAATTGGTTTGTTAATCAAATAGTTAGGTTAACCTTTTATTAGCAGATTTGAAAATCAATTAATTGAGGATAAAAAAGATAATTGCTTAAGTTAAAGGAAATTGATTACTAAAAGCTAGAAAACCTGATTAATGAGAAAAATCAATTAGTACTTGGCAAGCTAGATGTTTGTAGTTGATATTTAGTATTTTTCGCATGGTTATTACGTGATGTATTCCATGCTTGTGAATGTTTTTGAAACAATTTTGACACTAGTGGATTTTAAATACTTTTGAAATAGCGAGTGTCACTATGATCATCGACAATTATGTGTCTTCAATAATTGGTAGTTGTAGAAGGTGATCATATATGGTTTAAGTGTTGATGGTCGTAGTAGTGGTTAGAGTGGTCGCGTCATATTATTGTTAAAACAAAAATATATTTTTGTGGTTTTAGAATTGAAGTAAAACTATTTTCAAATATTACTTGAAAGAAAATTGTCGCGTATGAGTATGACAACATATTTGATCACCTATTACAATATTTAATTTTAAAATTTAAGTAAAAAACTTGAAACCAATTTAACACACACTATTACACGTATAGTACAGTAGTTGTTTGTTGTAACAGGGATAGTGATAAGGAAGGAAGAAAGAATGGAAGGAAAATTGTCGCGTGCGGCAAAGAAGCTTACATCATCACCCATTCAAGAACTCTCTCACCTTGCTCAGAGATGCAATGCTATCAACCTAGCTGAAGGTTTCCCTGACTTCCCTGCTCCTCTCTACATAAAAAACGCCGCCGTTTCCGCCATCAATTCCGACTTCAACCAATACAGGTTTTTCTTTACACACAACCCAAACTAATAATACATTTTCCACTTATTGATAGAATATATGTACTCTTTGTATTTCAAGGCATGTCCAAGGTATATGTGAACACTTGGCTAAGATGGTGAAGGAAATGCATGGTTTAGATATTGACCCTGAAACGGATGTTGCTATTTGTTGTGGTCAAACTGAGGCTTTTGCTGCTGCAATCTTTGCAAGTATGCTCTTTATATATTGTTTTAGTTCAAGCTGACACACGCATTATAGATTTGATGGTAAATAAGTCGTATAATACAATTTGATTTTACATTAACATACTTAGTAATAAATTATGAAATACTTTCCTATATAGACCATATTTGAATTTACATTAGTATGTTCACCATCTTCATCGGTTATCAAAATTTTCAATCATTCTCTTGAAGTAACTCTTGAAATCGCAGCATATAACTCTCTAAGACACCAGTAATCATTTAAGATAATAGCAATAATTGAATGTAAGCACATGTGTCGGCGTGGTGTTAGTGTCGAGTGCTTACAAGTTTTTTACACAGACACATGCATAGTCTGGCCTTTTCTCTAATATCATAGTATGTTCTGTCTCAAACAGCAATTGACCCCGGGGATGAAGTCATACTCTTCGACCCTTCGTATGAAACATATCAAGGATGTGTTACCATGGCTGGTGGTGTTCCTGTAAGCTTGCTTTGCCACCAAACTCAAGCCTTGTTTAACGGTTCAAACTTGTATTGTCATGATTCAAAAACAATAATCAATGAGTAATTCCTCAATTTAGTTCATAAACTATCACTCTCTCCTATTTGGTCTTTGAACTACAGAAATATAATTAGTCCTTAAGCTATTATTAATCCATCAAGTTAGTTTCTCAGTTGCTCTAAAACCAGGAGAGAAAATGATAGTTCAATGACTAACTTGATGGATTGAAAATAGTTTAGGAACTACCTATTTACTTAATTTCTATAGTCAAGGGACCAAGTAAGAGAGAGTGGTAGTATAGGGACCAAATTGAAGGTTTATTCAAACAGTACAGATTTCGGATTAAATCTTTTAACTCTGGTTTTCAAATATTATACATAAAGAAATGAGCTGTAGAAACAAACCTGTTACATAAAGAAAAAATTAATATTTCTGCATCACTAAATTCATATATGGAGTTGATCTATGTATGCGTTGAGTCTAAAATTTGAAGCACATAATCTCTGCGCAATCCAATGATCCTGCATGTTTGCTGTCTCTTTAAGTGTTAAGAGTTATTGATATTAACATTTTATCATTTTTCCCTCTATATCTATTGTGCCCTTATTTTTTGTCAACATAATTGGACAGATACATGTGCAGCTTGACCCGCCACACTGGACTTTGGATCCAAACAAATTGCTTACATCAGTTACTGAGAAAACTAAAGCCATTGTACTCAATAGGTTAGAAATTACACAAATCCATGATTTTATTGACTTTAGATAGACTTCATCCTCATAATGGAAATCCGCAGATTGGTCTTCTTGAATGGATCATTTTTTAAAGAAGATAAAAACATTTTAATAAGAAATACCAGTGCTATCAACTCATGGTTTAAGCTCATAATCGATTAAACTTATGAATGTTACAAGAGTTTCAGTTTATCCATTTTTATATTCTGATCTCAAGTATTCCCAAAGGCCACCTTCGAATTTCATAAGAGAAATTTGCAATCTTTTGAGAAGTTTGGTGTCTCTTTTATGTTTTTACTTTCTTAAATTGTTTTCGATTGGATGCATGAATTGACTATGTTATATAACAGCACCCACTTAGTATAAATTTTGTTGTCATACCTCAAAATATTTGAAAGAGATGGTTAGTCTCACATTATGAATTACAAAATACTAACACAGAGTTTAAACAGTCCTCACAATCCAACCGGAAAAGTTTTCACAAAAGATGAACTTGAGACTATTGCCGGAGCATGCTGCAGCCGAAATTGCCTGGCTATAACAGATGAAGTATGACACTCAATTAATTTCCACTCAGAACTTCAGTCGTAAGATTTAAACAGCATATTCATGGAATGGATAAAAACAGATACTCATGTTCCATATGAATCTTCTCCTGCTACTTCAATTGATTGTAAAATGAGTGCCCGTGAGGCTGGAGCACATATATGTTTTAGGAGACCACAGTTTTTGCATGAATCAGTTATCTACTTAAACATTTTAATCATCTGACAATAGTAATTCTTTTCATGATTAATTGGTTTTCATAGATAAATAGAAATTGCTGGTTCTTATTAGCTTTCAATTTGGATTATCATACTTTTCAACCTGAATTTGCTTGTGCACAAGAAAAATTACTGAGAATTTTAATTCTGCGAGAGTAAAATTGTTGTATGCTATTTGAATAATGTAATGTTTTTCCCTTCTTCTGGACTCTTTGTGCAGGTATATGAGCATATAACTTATGACAACCAAAAACATATATCCCTTGCCTCATTTCCAGGAATGCAAGAACGGACTATTATAACATCTTCTTTGTCTAAAACATTTAGCGTCACAGGTAACAACTCAGAGCTGTGTGAAACAAAACTGCACTGAATTTTTTTGGGTTATCTCATCCTTGCTAAGAAGAATAGCATTAGCTCACTGTTGGTTTGTATCTGTTAGGTTGGAGGATAGGATGGGCAATTGCACCAGCCTCTATTGCATCTGCTATCAGAAACATTCATATAATAGTTACAGATTCTGCTCCAGCTCCTTTTCAGGAAGCTGCTTTGACGGCTTTGAGAAGCCCCCCTGAATACTTTGAATCCCTGAGAAGAGTAAGAGATCAAAGATACACTTTTAGGAGACACTGTTACTAGTGTTTCTTACTTGTCATAACAATGCTATGTTTGTTACTTGTCTTAGGCCCCGATTGGACGAACAACTTAGTTAAACGCTTATCATATAATTAAGTGATTGTGTATAAACTATTTCTACAACAAAAGAGGAAATTAAGTCAAACAATCTTCATATAAGATATAAGCAGTTTTCATAAGCTACCATAGAGAGCATATGAAAATAAGTTGAAAACAGCTTATGGACATGCCAAAAGCTGTTTCCATAAGCTCTCGCTAGTACTTGTGTCAGTAGATAATAAGCTCAAATAAGCCAATGTAAAATAGGTCATTTGTCCTGATGTTTCTGTCTATGTAGGATTATCAATCAAAAAGAGATTATATCATCAAGTTGCTTGCGGGAGTGGGTTTTAAGATACAGTTTATACCTCAGGGTTCCTTCTTCTTATTTGCTGAGCTTCCTGAGGATTGTCCCCTTTCTGATGTATGTGCACTCTTTTACTCTCTTCTAGATCTCGTGTTGATTAGTTTAAGACCTAAGTGTCACAATGCATTCGAGTAGAGATTTATACATTATTCTGCCGTGGCTTTATCCAATAAATGATTTTTGTGGTTTCAGGCAGAGTTTGTTAAAAAGTTAATACTAGAAGCGGGGGTGGTGGCTGTTCCAGGACAGGGATTTTTTCACACAAGCCTATCATCAAATGAAACTTCTAGTGCAAGCTGTAACTACCAGAAGAGATACATCAGGTTTGCATTCTGCAAGAGCGAGACAACTTTGGCTGCGGTTTCAGAAAAACTAGGTAAGCTTTTGGATTCCGAAGGGCATCTTGCACTATATTAAATTGGAAGAAAGAATAATGGGTGACGGAGCCGCTATGAAGATTGAGGATACAAAGTTTTGTTTGAATTAATAAAGTTTGTAATATGGTTAATTTGACCAAGATTAGACTATGTAAAAACTAGTAACTAGGTAGTTTGTATTTGGTTAATAAATGTACTTTTGATCCTATTAGAGATATGCAATGCTTATGTCTGATTGTGGTTTAACAGGAGATCAAGCTGTTGAGAAGCAGTACTAAGAAGCTTTTATAAATTAAGAGATGAATATTTGGTTTTTATCATACTATAAACCATTGTTAACTGCTTAGCAATGAAGGATAACTATAAATTTTCAAGCAAGCAAGTTGATACTATAAACCAATGCATGTTCTAAATATGGTAATTAAATAGAAATGCTTCTTAATATTATTGTTTTTTTAATGTCATTGTCTATCAATCTTCTATGCAATTATCGCTTTTTTGTTGTAAAAGTTGTTCTTATCTTTCAAGCAAGTGTTCTAAGCTTATTATGATACTTTTATTCATTTTTCAAATTGCTTGGCGATAAGCTATTGAGGCTTTGATATCATGTAATTTAAATTTAGTGATTTGCTTACTATAAGTGGCAACACTAATTTTCTTTCACATGCAATTTATGTTTTATCCTTCAAAAATTTAAGGTCAATTGTTCAAGTTGTTTCAGTGATATCTTCAATTTGAGCTGCTACGGTGATATGGAGTGCATTTTCTAGCGTTTTTCTTTCTTTTTCAGCTGCTGGTATAGAATGGTTTGAGAGGAACATCATTGAAAGGAAACTTTATCAGTGATATCAATTTGTATATTTATGTTTGGTTTGTAACTAAGTATTGATATTTTGTTTACGACATATAGCCTTAATATAAGATAGACTTTTATTAATAGAATTTTGATAGTCCTACGCCAAATGCTTCTAATTTTTTCATGGCACTAAAATAACTTCATGAGGATTGGTAGGTATGGCAAGCAACATGAAAATCCTGTAAATAATACCAAATTGCCTTTGATAAATTGCATCATATTTTTTCTGTTCAATTGTATAATGATATTGTTTGACAAAAACATGTATATACACTTTTTCCCTATCAAATATGTTTGCTAAGTGGTTGTATAATCATAATCATGTTTGTACTTAACTCATGCATGGGTTGCGTGATCCTGTGATCTAGGTTTTTTATTTAACATCAATAAAAATATATGATATAATTTATTGTTTTCTATTACAGTTAATTTAACTACAACGACTATTTGTTACATTCTACTATTCCATAGATATTATGTAATGCTATATATATATATATATTGTTACCATGGTATTTTAATATTTAATTGATCTTTTTTATGCTCATAAGACCCGTGCGACACATGACGGGAAGACAATCTAGTTGACAATAAAAGGAAATTTCGCATGAATTGTAAAGAAAGCGGCGGTTTTCATCAGAATGAAGTGACGGAAGAACCAAAAGCAATCGAGTTGGTGTGATCGGAAATGTCAAGTGAGAATCAGATACACGAAGAAGAAGAAGAAGAAAGAAGAGCTCTTATTGATTCCTCAATTCTGACTGTCCATGAAAATGGAGAAGATAGATCGTCACTTTCTGTTACTACTAATGAGCGCCTTGTTTCTCTCGATGTCTTCCGCGGTCTCACTGTTGCGGTTCGTCTCTTTCTCTTTTCAATTCAATTGCTTCATTTTTGTTATTAATCAACACAGTGGCTCCCCCTTGCAGTTGATGATATTGGTTGATGATGTGGGACGGGCTTTCCCATCCTTGAATCATTCTCCATGGTTCGGAGTGACACTCGCTGATTTTGTAATGCCCTTTTTTCTCTTTGTGGTTGGCGTTTCCATCGGTTTGGTCTTCAAGGTACAACTTCTTTTCAATCCTTCTATTGCCTTATCTTGGAATTTTGAACAATATTCTAATTCTTTGATAGCCTTTCAGAAAGTCTCTAGTAAACCAAATGCCACAAAAAAGATATTATGGAGGACGATTAAGCTTTTTCTTTTGGGGCTCCTGCTACAAGGTATGTTCTGTATTTGTGTGCTAAGTGATGCAATCAACAACCTTTGAGTTGATGTTTCTTTCTCAAACTTGTTCATTTCATAGGTGGGTATTTCCATGGCCGTGGTAATTTAACTTATGGACTTGATTTTACCAAGTTACGCTGGTTTGGTGTACTTCAGGTAATGCCAACCGGTAGCGTAGTTATCCTTACTCCTTACAATTTAACTTGTTAGACTTTCTTTTTCTTTTTTTTCAATTCTAGACGGTATAGCATTGCTCATTATATGTTATAGACACCCTAGTGGGAAAAGCCTTTTGTCATTGTTGGTTATTTCTAGTGCAGGAGATTTGATAATATTGTTGTACATGTTATTATCTCTTTGATTTGCTTTGTGCTGCTTATTATTAACAGTCTCAAATTCATCGATTCTTTCTGCCATAACTTGTTTGATATATGCTGTTAATAAGAAAAATAAACCAAGTATATTTATTGTGCCACTCCATGACTGTTAATACCAGCGCCTGTTGTATTGTTTTGAGGAAAAGTTAATACAAAGTTTTCTCTCTCAAGTTTTGACTTAACGCTGGTTGCAGATTTGCAGTCGGAAGAATAGTTATTTAGTTACTATATAGTCGTTGAAATTGGTTTTTCTTTTATGGTAGGATATTGGAATTGCAACTGAAAAATGGTCAATACAAGAAAATAATCAACTGCCTGTTGCTTTTGTTTTCTAAATGTGTTGTTAATTTAACAAATAATCCCTTGTATGGCACGCAGAGGATATCCATTGGATATTTCTTGGCCTCATTCTCAGAGATTTGGCTTGTGAACAATAATATTTTGGTTGCTTCACCAGCAGCTTTTGTCAGGAAATACTCCATCCAGTGGTTAGTTTATTTTTGTGGCAGTTAATGTTTCATCTAACACCTACGAGCTGAGCATGGCAATTAAAAATTTCATTTTCGAAATTGATTTTAAGTATTCAGATATGTTGAGACAACTTATATTAAAAGGAAAATGCTAACTTGTGCCCTAAAGGCACAAGATAAGGATCTACAAATAGAATTAGAAATTAAATGTTACATTGAAAAGATAACTTTTTAAGCTTTTAAGATTATGAATGCCACAATTTCCAAGATTAAATTTCTATATTTGGTTTCTTATCTTGTGCCCTTAGGGCACAAGTTAGCTAGACCCATATTAAAATGATTCAGGTCACTTTGATAGATCCAAAATAGCTATGTCAAGTGTCAAATTAAACTTCTGCATGCACCAATTTTGCTTGCCTTATGATATTCTTTCTTTGTGCTAACTGCTTATTTTTTTGTCCAGGATTTTTTCTATTTTACTTTGCTCAGTATATCTTTGCTTGCTCTACGGCCTCTATGTTCCAAACTGGGAGTTCGAACATTCTAACTTGCTGTGGTCTGGTCCTGTATCAACTATTCAAAATGTGAGTTGGCATGGTTTTGTCACTTTGTGTCATTGAGTACTGAAGGAATATTTATGCTTTCATATCCACATGACGTCGCTTATGACTCATTCCCTACAATAGATGGAGTTAACATGCAATTTGGTTTCTTGTTGCTAATAGTTCCGGTACACTTTTAAGTTTTTTTTTTTTTTTTTGAAGAGCCAGTACACTTTTAAGTTGTTCTGTAATATAGTATGGTCTGCAGGCTTCTGCCTTGTATTTCAAGAAGTATTGAATCATCTCTTTGCCTAATACATGCCTTCTCATTTCTTAAAAAAAGGAATTTTAGGTTTGCATTTAATGAATAAAAAGGAATTTTAGGTTTGCATTTCATGAATTGATGAATCTGCATAGACTAGCGTCAGTACTCATGCTATGTAAGAAATGTGAAAGGTGCTTACTGGATATGAAAATAATAATGTTTGGACTAGGAAAATAATAATATGAAGAATATAGAGGTATGCATGCAGCGATACATCATGATGTTTCATATTTCTTTTCGTGCCTCTTGTAATATAGTTTCTTAGTTTTCTTGAATTTTACTTTCATTTTAGCTATTTTTAATCCTGTTATTTTCATTTTATGACTCTACCCACCTAGTGGAAAGAAAGGCTTTGATTGTCACTGTTTTTGTTTTGTATTTTATTTTTCATGGAGAATAAACTCGGCATGTAATATTTGTTCTCCAGGTTCATTGTGATATGAGGGGTAGCCTTGATCCTCCTTGTAATGCTGTGGGATTTATTGATAGATTAATTCTTGGTGAAGATCATATGTACCAGCGTCCTGTCTACAGAAGAACAAAGGTTATATAACCTCTAGCGTAATTCCTGTATTGAATCAATCTACTGCCACCTCCAAAATAATTTGTTTTATCCCCTTAAATAGTTTTATTCTTGACCTCTTTTCATTTTCAGGAGTGCAGTGTCAATTCTCCTGATTATGGACCCTTGCCTCCAGATTCACCTGGATGGTGCCTTGCACCATTTGACCCGGAGGGTATTTTGAGGTAAATAGCATTCTCAGCTCTCTCCTCTTTTTTCTTTTTCTTTTTCATTGTGGGTCATTGTTGGCATTGAAATCTATGGTGATATAAATATCCATACTGCCATAGTCAAGGTATTTTATTTCTTTCAGTTGTGCAGTGTACTTTGCATGCCTTATTATCATCTCTTTTGTTTTCTTTTTCCATCCACTTTCTGATGTATGGATCTTTATCTTTCATGATCTATTATTTCATTAACTATCTTCAGTCAAATAACACAGGAAATTTTAGTGATTCTTAGAAGTAGGGATCTCATCTTGGGTTTGGCTGGGTTATCAGTCATTTAGAATTTTCATTGGGCCAGTCCAAATTCAGGCTGGGCCCTCTTTGCTGAGATCGAGCTTGGGCCAACCATCTCATAGTTTATACTGAGTTATTGGATCTGACCCTTCACATGTGACCAATTTTGACAATATAAAATTTCGTTAATGCATTGGTTGCTAACTATTTTGCTAAATCTTCCAGTTCACTGATGGCTGCCATTACTTGTTTCGTGGGATTGCAATTTGGGCATGTACTTGTAATTTTTCAGGTCTGATGTACAAGTATCCAATCCTAGTGACATATAATTTGTCTCTGAGATGTGTCTAAAACTATATACACTACTGTTTTTTCCATTCAGGCACACAAGCAGAGGGTACTTCTGTGGTCTGTGTTTTCCTTCTCTCTATTGGTAGTCGGATATATTCTGGAAATTTTAGGTATTATCTAATTTAAATTTCTCAAGATTGAGATACATTTGACTCTCCAACTAACAACTGTGAAGTTTTTCAGGAATTCCTTTATCAAAAGCGCTGTACACATTAAGCTTCATGTTCATCACCGCAGGAGCATCGGGCTTGGTTTTGACTGCTATATACTACATTGTAAGTTCGTACTTGGGTCATAATGTATATAGATATATTATATCCCAAGGTGAAAAGCATATAATTTGCTTATAGGCTTTCACATGAGGAGTGAAAAGTGGTAGCTCTAGTGCTCAACCACTTGGTGACTCTGATCACGACAGATGATTAAAACTCAAATTCATATACTGTTGCAGGTTGACATAAAACAACTCAGAAAGCCTACAGTTTTACTACAATGGATGGGAATGAACGCCCTTATCGTATATGCATTGGCTGCTTGTGACATCTTCCCAGCAGTTATCCAGGGTTTCTATTGGCGCTCTCCTGAAAATAACTTGGTAATGTTTATTTTCTAAAGGTTCTTTATATCTACCCTTTCTTTATAAATTAAGCAGGAATTTGATTTTCGTAAAATTTTTATTACCGAATAGGAGCCAACGTTAGATTAATTTATTTACGTGCAGGTTGACGCCAGTGAAGCTTTAATACAGAATGTATTACATTCCGAGAAGTGGGGTACACTGGCCTTTGTAATAATTGAGATTTTATTCTGGGGTCTTTTGGCTGGTTTCCTCCACAAGAAAGGGATATATATAAAATTGTAACAGATGATGCAATCATACAAGAGACAATAACATGTACATTTACTTTCCTTGTAGATATCTTCTATTAGAAACCAGCAATGCTTTCTTGGCAAGCACATATCTTGTTTGGTATTTTTCTTGATTCTCCTATATAACCTGCCAAAGTTGTCTTTCCTAGCTTTACCATCGGAATGTCTAAAACCCATCCCATTATCGTGTCTTGACAATCTTAAGGCCAACTGTTGAGGAGTGTTAGTGTAGAGAACACCAAAAGCAATATTGAACAAATAATTAGAGACAGAAACACCACATTTCTACTTAGAATCTTTTGGTGGAAATCTTAAATATAATCAAACTCTACCTAGTTCTAGAATTAGCCACTTACACATGAATTTCAAGCCATTACTAATACAGGTGACTAGGGGTTCCTCGAGTGGTGGAATCAGGCTTTTTCGTTCTTATTTTTGTAGTGTGTGTGATGACAATTGACAGATTTGTTACTAAAATAAATTTCAATGATTTTGTTAGTTTTTCAGTGATGAACATGCAGTTGGTTTCACCTTTCCAGCTGTGCGAAAGGAGCACATGAGTTGAGACAATTTATTGTATCAGCATCAAGAAATCTAGTTTTATGAATTGCACAATTTGCTTTCACTGAAAAATGTGTTTAAGATAGAGACAGCAAGAAAGTTTGTAATGGAAGCTGTTCTTTTCTCTATACTTTGTTTAAAAAGAAAAAAGCAGGAGAGAAATGGGAAAATACAAAATTTGTTATCTTTAGTGTCAAAATACTCTTTCTTGTTCTATCATCAATTGATTTCCATTTAGATTGACGTGAACACACAACATTTAGAAATTAGAAATGTATACTTATAATTGAATTTCTTCAGCTTTCTTGTTCCCATTCAAAATAAATTACAATGAAGCAGATTGATGCCTACAAAGTACAAACACAACTCCAATCAACAACGATAACAACAATCAGGGCCAAAGAAAAAGAAAGAAACAAAAGCAATTAATCCAATTTTGTCTGCTACTTTGTGTGCTACAAAAATGACATGTATAGGGAACTTTCTAGATATAATTAACATGTTTGTTCACATTGTGGTTGGTTTAGGACCTAAAATGTTATATTTGGTTTCTTCAAGTTGAAGACAATTTGTAAAAGAATCTTACAAGTAGTAAATAAAGATTAAAGAGCGCTCTACAGGTATTAGTTCTCTCTGTTTCTTTGGATCTTTTGGCATCTTTAACTGTGTCCTTGTCGTTCCTAAAAGTAAACTCACAAGAGACAATTTAACTGTCTCAATAATTGTTTCCTTTTTCTATTCCAAACTATATAAGTTAATATCACCTATCATCCAATATTCAAAGGGAAAAAAATGGATACTAAGAAAGGAAATGCTGAGATTTCAGGTAAAACTGAGGATGATTCTGTTGAAAGATCATCAAGCATTAAACATCTTGAAAACTTTCACTTTGGAAAAGCATTGGCATTCAGAGCAGTGTATGGCTCTAGTGGATTTCAACGCAGTGGAAGCAGAAAAACTAGAGGCAGTGATTCCATGACATCATCACCAAGCAGGCTTAGTAAGGTCACATACAAAGTGGTTGTTGATGACAAAGATGCTTAGTTTGCAAGAAAATATGTTACTATATCTCTTGTAGTAGCTGTATGTAAGTTGAATATGGTTTACTGCGACATATATATGCTTCATTATAAATTACAACTAGACCAATTTATTTACGTGTAGAATCTAAGTTACCGTGTATCCAAACATACACTAGAACTAGTGTTAGGATATACACTCTTTGGCCTAAAAATATATTTTTTAGATTCATTCAATAAAAATGTATATAGTCAAAACATACCTCATTTATTGAATGAATCTAAAATATAGATTTTCGCTTATAATAGTGACGAGAGAATGTATGTATGAAAGCAATTCTAATGATAAAGGAAAAACAAATAGGGTTTTTATATTTCTTGTTGTAGATTTTTTTTGTTTTTTTTTTTATACATTCTCTTGTTGCAGATTTAGGTAGTATATTTGTTTACTCCCTTTATTTTCACTTCCGTTTAAAAGTGAAATTTTCAAACAGAAGAAAATGTGTTATATTTAGAGTGTACATTCCAAGTAATTAGGTGGAGATAATTTCTTTCTAATCCTTATTATAATGATAGGGCTTAATTGTACTTTTCGTCTCTATATTTTATGAAGCTCGCAAAAATAATTTTCTCGTTTTAAAATTGAACTTTTTAGTCCCTAAAGTATCACGCTACTATCTTGCATGTGATGCATTTGACTTATTGTATGGGATGCTCTTGATTTATTGCATGAATAACACTTGACTTGTGTATGTAATTTTCTCTTCTTCCCTTCTCCTATAAATTAATAGGAGTTTATAATGTACTTTCATCATTCTAATCTAATCGTAGAAATCAAATAGTGTGTGATTCTCTAAACATATAGTGTCTGTTTTCTTGTTATGATCCAATTAGAGACCAAATTTATGGTATATTCATGTTGTATTCTTCATTATAAGACCAAGATATCTAACCAAAATTTCCGATATTACACTTAACAAACACGTCTTTAAGTAACATGATGTCAAGTGCATCAAGTTCAGAGCCTAATTTAGAAGATTTATATTCTGAGTGACTAAATTTTGTCTCACAAAATTACTCATTTAATTTAATTTGAGAAGAAAGTAATAATATTCATCCATGATATAATATTAACTTTAAGTTGTCCATTTGAACTTATCATTACATCTCTTCCACTTTCCAGTATCTATTTGGCTGGCCACTCAAAACTTGGCCTACCTCTCATACAATGATCAAGACCTAATCATTCCAAACACACATTCTATGTGTCCATTTTATTCCCTTCTTAATTTCCATTTTCAATTAAAAAAATCTTTTCTATCATATTATCTTTGTTTGATAATCTTTGATATCATATACTTGTAAACAAATAAACCGACAAATTAAACTTTATTATCTTATATATAGATTCAAACACAAGACCTTCCCATATAAATTAATCTGCAACATTAGAAAATTGACTATTCCCTTTAGAAAGTCAAAATATTGTTTAAAGTTTTCAATACTATAATGAATTAGTGATTAGTGATAATAATAAAAATGAAATTAACAGACACTATATATTATTTGTTAAATAGTATAATGGAAAGCACTATCCCAGTTTTCCAGCTCCAAAATCTTTTTTTTGTTTTTTTTTTAATTACTCCAAAACCACTTGAATAACATTAAAAAAAAACATATTAAAACATGGCACATTCTTTACGAAATGTAATAATTTTCATGTATCCCTATAAATATCGCACATCATCAATTCCTTGTCTAATTACAATTACAAAACCCTAATCTTAAAAATTTCAACTTTCATGGAAGGGTACGGGTACGGGTCGGATCACAGTTCATACGGAAGTGAAAGAAGAATCGAGATAGTGAGCGGGAGAAGCTACGGTTTGAGTCAGAACTACTACGTGGGTCGGAGTGAGTCATCTGGTGAGGTGACTCGAGCGAGTCACGACGGAGCAGCACCGGTGGCGAAGCCGTGGAGCTTCAACGACGCGGCAACGAAGAGGAGAAAGAGAATAGCGAGGTATAAGGTTTATGCTGTTGAAGGTAAGGTTAAGGCTACGTTTAGAAATGGGATCCGATGGATCAAACATACTTGTTCTCGGATTGTCCATGGGTACTAATTGGTACCGGTATCATTTTCAATTTCTCTCCTTGACTTTGACACATCACTATGTACAATTTAACTTTCTTCTATCACCATTTGTATAGATTAGTTCTACAATATCTATATAATACGACGATTTGGATGTTGTGGAAAGCACGGAACGGAATGATAAAATTTATAAAAATACTACTTATGAGGTGGATGAGATTGTCATGAGGCAGGGGTATGCATATGTATCCGGTTTCAGCGAAGTTCGCTGCCCGTATGTATATTCCGGCCTCATGATAAACTAGGTTGATTTGAGTGTCCGGTTTTGTAAGTGTTTATGTGTCTTGTATTTACTCGACGAAAATAATATTTGTCATTTCAAAAATATATATATGGTATGATTTCATTGAATGGATATGTAAGATATTTTACATTAAATGTATGCAAATTAAATCCTAAAGTTTTAATTTGTGGGTTTAAGGTTGTATTGTATTGTGGGGTTTGTTAAACTAGTGTTTGATTTAACTGTATCAACTGGCATCCATCAAATTTGAACTTCAAAAAAAGTGTGAGCAATGATTTTTGTTTTAGAAAGAGAATAGCGAACTAGATCCCAGAGGTTACCAAGGTCATTGGAAACTTTAGGTCTATAACGTGAAATTCAATTAAGTGTGGTCAAGATTGAATGTAGTCAAGTATAGTTGCACTTTAAAACTGTCCAATTAAGACGGTTCAGATCTCAACACAATTTTTTTTTGTTTAATATAAAATTTTGAGTTAAAAAATCTAAATTGTTCGATCTTAATCGGTGATCTCAAGTTTGTCGACCCATGAGTGCACCAATTTTTCATTGCACCAAAACTTGACCTCAAAAAAAAAGGGGGGGCAAAGATACTTAATTTTATTTTAGGTAAGAAAATATACTTAATTTTTGTTTTGACAAAACAAACATACTTACACTGATTCATATGAGTCTCATCATTTTATGTGGGATTCATTTTTAAAGTGTAGAACACACATCGATCTTACTTAATAAAAGACTGAGTGTTAGAAAGAATATTGAAAAGAAAATGTAACTAACACTTCGTTTATGGTGTATGAATGTTAAGAGTGTAAAAAAAGAGTAATAAAGGAAGAAAGGGGCTATTTAATTGATAGACTATAGTAAACAATGAATTGATTTTGGGGCTCACCGCAAAAGCTAGGATTTGCGGCTTCTCCCAAAATCGCGTTTGCAAGACTGGATGGCTTTTGGAAGAGACAACCAAACACCCTTCAAAATAGAAAAATCTTGTTGAAAGTTCTGAAACGTGCTTCTACTGGTTTCCAACGGGGAACCAAACAGGCACTTAGGCGACAACACTAGGTATCATAATTTTTTTGGCTAATACTTCATTCGGTCGTTTTTATAAGAGACAAATTGGTAAACTACAGTTGATGTTTGGTTCATAATGTAGATCAAATACATCAACTTTGATTGACTCATTTATTTCTTATAAAAATGATCGAGAGAGTAGTTTCTCAGAGTTCAAATTTGAGACATTAATTTGTTTAAGTTGAAATAGACTTGTGTTCTGTCATTTAAACTCTTTTGGATACTATAATTGAGCATCTCTAATAGAGAAGGTATCTAAGTGAGTTTCATAGAATGGTTGTTCGTTATTGAAAAAACTATGATGTGCCACTTTGAGTAGAAAAAAATATTGAAGTAGCTTAATAAGCTCTTGTATCATCAAATTAAATGTTGGTTTATTTTCTCAAATTAAAAGGTGCACATAAAAAGTTAATAAAAAATGTAAGTTTCAAAAAATTGCTTAATTTGAATCCACAACAAAATCTAAAACACAATAAACAGAAATAGAATTGCGTGCAATCAAAATCATAGCAATTTCTTCAATATTAATTTATTCAAAAAATAGTCTAAAATAATGTCATCAATCTTCTCTTAAAGATTTATACTAACTTAAGACTCAGTCCTTTACAGCCTCACGATCCACTTCTAAAGTGACTAAGCTCAAGGAAGAACCCATCAGACATAGGATTTTGTAATCGAGAATTGCTTTTTTGACACTCAGAAGTTCCTAATAACACAAGTACATTACTAAAATGCCCCCATCAATAGTTAACTACCGTTGAGTTATAACTACAAAACCAGCGGCAGTTAACTGTTTTTTTGGTCTTTTACTTATGTTGCTAAGACATATCTAATGTCAGAAAAGCAATCCTCTTTGTAATCTGTAACGTCTCAGCGGGTCCAATTCTTTTCAATGGCAATCGAACACACCATTGAAGGACGTTATATGTAACAATCCTCCCTTTACTTTTCAACGACTCCATCTTGGGATAATATAGATACTCTTTCTCACAAAAATGCAAGACACACAATCTTACTACTCTAAGCTTAACACTCTTTGCTCTCTCATTGAGAGTGATTGCAAATAGAACTCCTCTACATTCAACATCAACAGAACACTCCTTTAGTAAAATCAACTTTCTCCGTTTATCTTAATCACATAATAATGATATGCTAGCGTGTATTTCTATTTTTAGATAAGCAATTTGCATTAATATAAAGTAAAAAATTGACCCCCCCACCCCCCGTGGGTGATTACATATTTTCAAATATACATCAGCATGTAATTGTAAAGATCATTTTGGCAAGACTTTATATAACTTTTTTTCCTTCAAAAAACAAGGTTACAACACTTTATATATGTATACATTTTTCCGCACGCATATATACTTTTTCTTTTATGTTTTTAAGAAGGGTTTACAGGCCCATCTTTCTACACAAAAAGAAAAACAAAAAAGAATGAAAGAAGTTGAATCGATCTCGTTTCCATGCAAGCATGCCCAATTAGACAAAGTATGAAACCACAATATTCATGATCATAACCCTAATGACCTCATACTCATCTCATTGTAACGAACATCCATACGCTGCAACCTCATTTCTCGATAAAATTTAGCAATAAAATCTTCAGCTTTGGCATCAATCATGTCATCTTCATCAATCTCATTATTATTACTATCTTTATCCGCAATCTCTTCCTTTTTCTCCTCCTCAACCATTTCATTTAGCCCCGCCGCATCGGCATCAATCATGTCATCATCATTCTCATTATTATTATTATTATTATCCTTTTCCACAATCTCTTCCTCTTTCTCCTCCTCAACCATTTCACTTAGCCCCACTGCCGAAGCGTAACGGCTACTCGCCACCGAAGCAAGGCCGCTTCTAGTCGGAGACGGTGAATTCAGAAACTCCGATGCATTATGAAACCCATCCTCACCTTGATTATCAATAGTGCTATTAACATTATTTTCAATAACCACTTTTTTATGGTTATTATCACCGTTGAGAATTTGTGGTGGAGATTGGTTGCTTTGAAGGTGCATAGGTCTCATGAACCCCAAAAGCTTCTTCCACATGCCTTTGGACACATTATCAATAGGCATAATCGATTTTGTTTTACGAGAATGCCCTCGCATCATGAATACAACAACCTTAAAGAAATTCTTAGATAATTTTGATGATCTCTTCTTGAGAATGGGTTGGGGTTGAGGAATATGATCTATGGTTGTTTTTGATTTTGGATCATAGCTAATCATAGCGTTCTCAACCTTTTTCTCCATTATATAAATAATGAATAGGTGTTAATTGAAACAATTAACAAATGTTGGAGAAAAAGGAGAGATTGCAATAAAGGATATTAAATTTAATGTGACATTTTTCCTGCTACGTACAAGCAGGAGAGGAATATTTGGGAGCTAGAAATGAATTAGTATGATGGGAAAGTTAGGAAACAAAAACAAGTTTATATAATAAGAAAATTTAGGAACCATGATTTGTTATTTTGGTTTTATGACGTGAAGACAACAAAGCACGAATGTTCTTGTCAGTTTCAAGTGTTGATGTTTAAGAACAGGTTTGACGTACAGTTACGTGGTAATGTACGGTTGGATTGTATAATGACTTAAATAACCTCCTATTGGAGTTTCTTACATTTTGAATTTTTCTAATTTTAGTATGGAGAAGGATGGGGAAAATGGTAATTGCATAGGGTAGTGTGTGGGCGATTTTTGTGGCGAAGGATTTGGGTGCAAGGAGAGAATGGTGTTTGTTTAGGAAGGACTTAACTGTAACCGTTAATTTCTGTTTCCCTCGTTTTGAAATGGTCTTTCTAGATTTTATTTTTTTTAGGGGTTGTCTTTCTAGAATTTTTTTAGTATGTGTCAAAATTATATTTATAAAATATATTTATACGAAAAATAAATTAATATATAAGCGCTAAAAAAAATGGCATATCTTTATTAGTTAGCCAATAATGGAGATTACAAAAACTTTACCATTGTATAATCAAAAAATTGAAGACATTAAAATCTACGAATTATAATTGATCTCGATGTGTCTTTATATTTTAAAGTTGTCGTAAGAATGTCATGTAAGTGCATTTAGAATGTAAAAGGTTGCAAAAACCTTTGATATATTGATGTGTCTCTCTTCTTTGCAAACTGCACTTAGTGTGTATTAGTACTTTCAGTTAAGTTTTTTATTTTACAAAATAAGGGAATGTGGGAATTTCTACATTTACAACACTATAAATAATATCTCTTTATGTATTTCTCCAAACAATTATCCTAAAAATCATCACTAGACATTTAGTATTTGATCAATTATACACAAAATTGACGGGAGATAAATTACTTTCATGGTCTTAGTTTTCGCTTTATAAAAGCAGGACATTTTTTTTAAGTGGAGCACAAAATAAAACATCTTATAATTAACAACAACAAAAAAGCAAAACAGAACGGAGGAAGTTCCCCCCTCCCCCCACCCAACTTAACATAGATTCGTGTATGTTGTTAAAATAAGGGGTTTTGCTAATTTGTGCATATGTTAATGGGTGCAAGAAGAGAATGATCTTTGTTAAAGAAGGATTTAATTGTTGCTGTTGATTTATGTTTCCCTCATTTTGAATTAGGGGTGTAAGGGGATCACTTTTGGTTGGGTTTGGTCAAACTCAAACTATATGGGGTATTCGGTTTGGGTGAGGTAAAGTAACCACTCATTATACTATTGAGCCGGTTTGGATAAACCTACTAATTAAGTTTTGGGTTGGATTAGGTAGTGGGTTGCCCAAATTATTTGTCTATCATTATCAATAATAAATGACTAAATGACAGTTCATCGTAATTTTACATAAAAATGATCTACTTTTTTATTTTCTAACAAATTGTGTAACTTATTTTCACTAAATTTTTAGCATTATAAAATAATAAATGATAATATCAAATAATAAACTCCACTGTAAAATACTTGCAACAACTAAAGTTGCATGTCATAAAATTGCATTAACATTAAAATAACTAAAAAGGCAATATCCTAATATGTAACTCTAACAAGATTGGAAAATATTAATTGAGTGTGATACTACCGCGACTCCAGTTTACAAAAATCTATTTTTCTACTGGCAACATTTTAGGGGGCCGTCTATGTCAACTTTTTTTGGCTTAGTATCTATACTTCACTAATGATAGTCAACGGGGGGATGGGGAAGGTGCGTAGTAAATGGAAGGAGTTTCTTAAAGTCCAAGACAAGTTCACTTGTTTACTTTCTTGTTTGACAAGTCTTGAAGGACACAGACTTGTTCAAGACAAGCATGTAGTTTCTTCACATGTTTACTTTCTTGTTTGACAAGTTTCTTCAAGTGCAAGACAAGCATAACAATGCCTATATATAGACTATGTTTCTTCGTTACAAGATATACCATCACGGGTCATTCTTCGTTACAAGACTATGAGGGTAGAGACCTCTCAACAGGCTAACAATAAGAATGGTTCAACCCATCATGGATCATTCTCAATTAAGCCCAATACAAATATTCATTATATTTATTTAACCAAGTGCATTAACAATTAATAATAATTGATATTATATTTTATATAATATCAATGTAATTAAAGTTATCCATAAAAAACCCAACACTAATATGAAGAGAAAACAAATAGGGTTAATAGTGTTTTACCCCCTATAATATATGTCACTTTTGATTTTGCCCCCTGTAAAAAAACTTGTTTGGATTTCGTCCTTATAAAATGAAGATTCTCCAGAAAACTCATGTGAGCCATATGACTCAGCAGAATCTCTTATGTGGTGCTGACGTGGAAATTTAATTTAATTTTTCATTTTTTTTAGGTTGGCCACGCGTGCAAATTTTTGACACATCACTGATTAATTAAAAAAAACCACAAAAATCCATGAAATTAAAAACCAGATCTTCTCTTAGTTTTCTTTTTTATCTCTTCTTTTTCACGAAGCCTAAAAATCCTTTTTTTTTTCTTCCTGTTTTCAACCATTCCCAATTCAATTGAAAAAATCTACACCCTCGTGTATCCCTACTTCTTCTTCCTCTCTTTAGTCTAGTCTCACAACACCAGAAGACCGAAGAAGAAAGGAGAGGAAAGGAAGAAATCCACTGCCTCTGTCGACCTTGAACGCCGCCGTCAATCGCGAATGTCGTCGCGGATGCCGCCGTTGGCCGTCCACCTCCCTACCATCGTCACAAATTGGACCTCGGTCCCTGTTTATGATGTATCGTGTTCGACTCTCTCTCTTTCTCTCTCTCTCTCTCTCTCTCTCCGAGCAGTTCTATGGATTTTTGGATGAATTTGTTGTTGTTTTTCCAACAGAGAAATAAGGGAGAAGAGAGGAACAAAGATGATGAAGAGGGAAAATAAGAAGAGATGGATTTGTGATGAAATAAGGAAAATAAGAAGAAACACTAATTTGGGCTGTATTCTTTCAAAAAATAATCTGGACTGTGTTGTTTTCTAATGAATTACTAATATCTTTTAATAAAAGAAATGTTGAGTTTGGGATGAATACAATGAACAAATTGATGAATTTTGTATAGGTTGGATCTATGATGATTCATAGAGAAGAAGATGAGGAACAGAGATGAGGAGTCGAGAAGAAGGGGATGATTTTTATGCTTTTTTTAATTAATTAATGATGTGTCAAAAATTTACACACGTGGCCAACCTAAAAAAATATATTAAATTTTCACGTACATAAGAGATTTTGCCTAGTCATATGACTCAGGAGGGTTTTCTAGAGAATCTTCATTTTACAGGGACGGAATCCATTTTTTTTTATAGGGGCAAAATCAAAAGTGGTCTATATCACAAGGGGTTGAAACACTATTAACCAAAAAAATATTAGTTATGAGACTAAGGTGAACCTTAAAATTAATTTAAAGGATTTAAAGGTATACAAACCTAAATATATATACATGAAAGAAATACGTGTTGATCATTTTTCATAGAAATTAAAGATAATACTTTTCAAAAAATAATACTTACGATCAAAACATTGTAGAGTTTTTGTATAATTTATAATCTATTTTTATCCTTCCATATGTTAGAATATCAACAAAACCTATTTAGAATAACTCAAAATAAGTTTAGTCTAATTGGTTGGTTATGTTTGTCTCTCATTACCATCTTCAATAAAGAACATGACTTTCATACCTTCGATTTTCTATGTACATATGTGTATTTATGAAATATCTTCTAAGTATGCGATATGGAGGTTGTGAGACCGAGAAGGTTGAAAGCGTCGGAACAGGTACACGGAAGACGGGACAGATTTCAAGAGGAGCAGCGATATGGAGGTTCAAGGAAGCAGGGTTACAGGCAGTCTAGGGTTAGGCTTAGGGCAAGCTCAGTGCATCGGTTCATACATCCAGAATGGCACTATTTTTCTGATGAAGACAGCTATTACGATCAGCAGGGATTCTACGATATTTATGCTAGGTAAATCCATTCCCGCGACACAGAGATTCTGCGTGACGAAGCTCAGCACGGTAGGAGACAGTTACGATGGTATAATAGATTTACACAGGAGGAAGATACGCGAACAGCAGGAGCAGTCCGACCTGATTACACTCATCATAGGAGGGATAATCGATCTGTTTCTCGTCGTCGTGATCAGGCTCCCCATGTTAACACTGGTAAGGTACAATCTGACTGTGTATCTTTCTACTTTACGAACGTGCCGCATGATATCTCTTATATTTCGTTACAACAAGGTTTTGAAGTATGCGGTATTATGGAAGACGTGTATTTAGCTAGAAAACGGAATGTGAATGGTGGTGTTTTTGGGTTTGTGAGATATTGCAAGGTGAAGGATGTGGATAAGCTGTTGAAAGCCATAAATAAAGTTTGGTTTGGGGATTGGAAAGTGGTGGCTAAGGTGGCTAGTTTCGATAAATTTGGGAAGTCACAGGTGGTGGGTGTGAAGCGAGCTGAGGGAGATAAAATGATTGAGGGAGAAAAGAGTAAGCATGAGGGAGCAAAAAATTACAAGGGAGTTAACAAAATTACGGTGGTGAGGGAGGAGGAGGGCGCAGATGTGGCGAGGCGTGAGAATGTGATTTTAGAAAATGATAAAAGGAAGGAAGCTATTGTGGTGACGCACTCAAAACAACAATATGTTCCAATGTATCGGTCGGATATTCAAGATGTGTGATGGGCTTCAAAGGGTTTGGTGGTGACGGTGTTGAACGGAGAGGAAATACCTGTTTTACAACGCCGTATTTATGATGTTGGCTTTGAGTCTCTTGACCTTATTCCGTTGGGTGCTGACAAGGTTCTACTGAGATCTTCCGATGATGGGGAGGTTAGCAATATTTTATAAGAAAGCGTCGGAATATTTTAGCAATTTCTTCTCGATGTCGGTAAGGTGGAATAAGGAAATTGTGGCTCGCGAAAGAGGAGTCTGGGTTCGTATTTATGGTATGCCACTCCATGCTTGGAATATTAATTTTTTCAAACTTTGTGTATTGGACCGTGGAAGATTTATGCGTGCTGATGACTTTACTCTAGAGAAGGCACAGTTTGATTATGCTCTGGTTGCCATGTCGTCTTTAGAGGTGCTTAATGTTGATGCAAAGATTGTGGTGGATGGGGTTCTTCTTGAGTTTAAAATCATTGAGGAATGGGGTTTTGCCTTAGGTGAAGACGCATGCTTATCAGACGAAGATGGTGATAATGAAGATGCTAATTCAGACATGGATGAGCCACATGATGCCTTTGATGGCAGAAAAGAGGTAGATGAATTTTTGAAGCAACTCTCTGAGGATTGGCAAGCAAATGAGCGTGATGATGATGTGTCTCCAATTTTTAATAATCATATTGGTGTTCCTACTATTGACTCTAGTGATAAGGTACTTAAAGAAATGGGACCAGCTATAAATTCTAAATTATCTATTAATGATTTAGCTACTACACGTCATGTTCAAGTCTCTTTGCCGAGAGTAATTTTGTCTCCCAATGAGGAAGGTAATGCACATGTTCTTGCTGCAAATGGAACGGATAATACTTGTAACACTCCTATTTACAATTTTTCGGCTGGCTCACATAATGCAACAAAAAATGATGGGGTAGGGGGCAGCAGGCGTGATCAGATCCTACGTGGTCCGTGTATTATTAAACGTACCACGTCGTGCCATCCAGGTCGAGATGGAACTGCAACAACTGGTCCGTGGAGTTTGGAATGGGCCAATAGCCAAAACCTGGATATCGTTGGAGGTAACCTGCCTTCCACTAAACATGTTTCTATCAATTCTTCTTCCTCTAAAGATCCGCGGGTAAACAAGAAAAAGGGAGCTGGGTATTTGCGTCATACGACACAAAGTATGAGGCGGATTGCTCGGTTACCGGCTAAAGATCGTGAAGATGTATTACAAGCTCTAAAAAGAAATGTTAGAAAGAAGATGAGGTCGTCTCGTGTGTTTCAGATTCAAGATAAAGCGACAGGAAAAGTAGCACAATAAAGTGTTTCTCAATCATCTGTTAATAATGACTGGGAGAATTGGTTGGTGCTGCATGGTACTGAACGAGTGGCTCAAGAGGATGTGACGGGGATAGGGAAGGAGATTGGGATAAAATTTAATGTAGATAGTAACAATATGTTTGATGTTTTGTCTAGTGTGAGGAGAAAAAATAAAGAGGGAGTTGGGAAAGGGAAGTGAGTTGAGGGTGTGTGAGAGGAGGTAGGTCGGGTTCGGATGGTGGAGTGGGTGTTGTGGTTTTTTAAATGAAGCTAATTTCTTGGAATGTGCGGGGTTTGGGAGGTATAGAGAAGAGGAAGGAGGTGAGTCAGTTGGTGAGGGAGAAACGTCCTTTTATTTTTTGTATTCAGGAAACAAAGTGTGTTTCGTTTGATGATTTGTTATGTAAATCTATTTGGGGAGATGCAAATGTCGGTTATTCTATTCAACCTTCGTTGGGTGCATCCGGTGGTTTAGTAACTCTATGGGACAGTTCGGAGGTTGAAGTATGGTCGACTACTTCTTTTGATCATGTGTTGATGATAATAGGCCGTTTTTCCAAGTCAAATGATCATTTTGTGGTGTTAAATATTTATGCTCCTTGTTATGTTTCTCGTCAACGTTCTCTATGGGATAATATTTCTACCAGATTGGTAAACTATGATGATGAAAATCTTTGTATTTGTGGTGATTTCAATGCGGTTCGCAATGTGTCAGAAAGGCGTAGTGTGGGGTGTATTCAACGTCATTTAGGGACGACAGGTCTTAACCAATTCATTGATGATAATTTGCTGATTGATTTACCTCTTCGGGGTCGCAATTTTACTTGGTACAAGGGTGATGGTAAATCTATGAGTCGTATTGACCGGTTTTTATTATCTGAGAAGTGGTGCTTGACATTGCCGAATTGTTTTCAGTTGGCTACTGCAAGAGGGTTGTCGGATCATTGCCCGTTAGTGCTCTCTATAGATGAGGAAAATTGGGGGCCTAGACCGTTACGATTGTTGAAATGTTGGGCAAACTTTCCAGGTTATAAAACGTTTGTTCGTGATCAGTGGCGTTCCTTTCAACTGGAGGGATATGGCGGTTATGTTTTGAAAGAAAAATTCAAGTTGATCAAATTGGCTTTGAGAGATTCGCATATTAGGCAGTCTCAAAATTTACCTAGAAAATTTTTATCGCTAAAGGAAAAAATTTCATCGTTTGATCTAAAACGTGAGACGGAGGATCTTTTAGAAAGTAAGTTAGAAGAGTATCATGGTTTATCTGAGGATTTATTTTCTTTGGCTTGGTCTCATGCTAGTATATGTTGGCAACAATCTCGGGCTCTTTGGTTGCGAGAAGGGGATGCTAATTCAAAAAAAATTCATGGAATCATGTCAAGCCGACGCAGAGGTAATGCAGTGACTTGTTTTCTGGTCGACAATGTCTTGATTGAGGGTGTCGACAACGTCCGCAAGGCTGTTTTTTCACATTTTTCTACTCATTTTCAAGCAAGTTTTGCTCAGCTTCCTAGTATTGAGGGCCTTCAATTTTCATTGTTGTCTCATAGAGAGGGTGCTTCCTTGGTTAAACCTTTTTCTGTGGAAGAGGTCAAGAATGCGGTGTGGGACTGTGATAATTATAAATGTCCGGGTCCTGATGGTATTACCTTTGGCTTCATTAAAGATTTTTGGGATATTTTGCGGGATGATGTTATGCATTTTCTTGGCGAATTTCATATGAATGGGAGACTCACTAAAGGAATCAATAGCACATTCATTGCTCTTATTCCTAAGGTCGAGAGCCCGCAACGGCTAAATGACTTTCGCCCAATCTCTCTGGTGGGAAGTATGTATAAAATTCTTGCGAAGGTTTTGGCTAATCGAATTCGTTCTATTATTGGTTCGATTATCTCAGACTCTTAATTTGCTTTTGTTAAAGGTCGTCAAATTCTAGATGGTATCCTGGTGGCAAATGAGGTTGTCGATGAAGCTCGCAAACGTAAAAAGGAATTGCTTCTTTTCAAAGTAGATTTCGAGAAGGCTTATGATTCTAT
>Ga0315913_1000163_pt1 | contig 46040 bp, 20 predicted proteins | sample MpolsnodulesMG_FD_207736 | JGI IMG/M metagenome (GOLD analysis project Ga0315913, IMG submission 207736) | Medicago polymorpha root nodule microbial communities from Los Angeles, California, United States - small nodules | ecosystem: Host-associated > Plants > Roots > Nodule | place: USA...
ATTGCAGGATATGATTGAATGTGAGCAGTTCTACATGTTCCCTCTTTTAATTTAAATAAATCTGAACCACTTATTTAATCTATTGGTGTTTTTCTCATGGTTCACCGGTGAGGGACCTAATTGGACCCTCACCCTAGAATCCACCGTCATTAGTATCATCTTATTAATAATAATAATTTATCTTTTCTCATTTTATTTTTTAAACAGAATCATGATTTTGTCAAACTCGTCATTAATCTAAACATGCAACACCTGTTTGTTTCATGAAATAATAATAGAAACAAATAAATCCATATAAATGTGTTTAAGGTTCACCATGTGTAAATCTGTGGATAAATAAATCCAAATATAGAAATTATTTGTGTACCATACACTACAAGTCTCACTTGTGCATATTAGCAGTTTCATTTGTTAGTGGCTCCTATGTTTACAAACATTTAAATGCTTGATTCGAGTTAGAAATTAACATATTTTTTTGTATTAACAGGTTCAATCCATCAACTGCTATTTGTTTATTGACGAAATCCATTAAGAGCAAATTTGATTCGTTTTGAGAAGTTAAATTTGATTGGTTTTGGGACGAAATCCAGAAGTTGTTATGGTTTACTGAATTTAAGGTAATAGTTATATAATTAGTAATTTATAGTTAATTAGTAATATATTTCTTTTGAGAAGAATACTTGGCTACAATGCTTTATATACAGTTCAGTCGGTTCTTAACATAAATTTCGCTAAACGAATTTGTTTTAATAGATACAAAATGTCTTTGCTGACGTAAGTTTTTGGTGGTTAAGATGAATATTAGTGTAGAACAGTACAAACAGTGCATAAAGTACTTTATCTAAGTGTTTTTATTTTCATTAGTTAGATGTGATTTACTGAACAATTAAAAACTCTTGAAAATTTTGAATTGCCAACATGTTAATTGGGTGAAATTTTGTAGAAGTGTTGTAAATGGGAACCTAAATATGATGCTAGGATTCGGCAAATTTTTGAAATCAAGGGAGAAGGTAGATTTAGAGGTATGATGTATCAAGAGAGTAAAAACTGTGCAGAAAATTCAGAATACAGACCAAATTACATCCCTGAGCCAATATGGAATCAATTAATACATTATTGGGCATCCAATAAAAATTTTAAGAATTTATCAGTGGCAAACATTGCAAATCATGCTTTCAACTCAAGGTAGCTCCATTCATACTACTGGTTCTATATCTATGGGTGAGCATGAACGTAGGATGGTAAGACACGTGATATTTTCTCATTAATTTGTGAACAACATATTGGAAATTTTCTCATTGAAGTTATGGAAAAAAGGTAGGAGAATGAAACAGGAGTCAAGCCTGTAGTGGAGGATGTATTTGCTCATTGCCATATTAGAAAGGATAAGAAATGGGTTGATAATAGAGTTGAGCATGCCTATGTAAGTAGATCTTTAACATTACAGATTTATCTATAATTTAGTTATGATAATAGAGCTGAGAAAGGCAGAAAGCTGGCCACCACACCTGGTAAACAGACAACAAAAGACCCCTCAAACCAGCCAAGAACAAACCTTCCATCACATGTAACCGATGCTGACAAACAGACCTGCTAACAAAGCAACTGCTGACAGCAGTCCACCACAGCTGACAGACGAACAAAAACAGCCACTTCACCCCCTCGATAATGCATTTCTCGACTACCTCTAAAGACATTATCTAGGAATCCACCTCCACTCATAAAACAAACTGACCGACATTTTAACACGATTCATCATCCACCTCCAAGACAACACATTTACTATGATTTTACTAAAATTACAGGTTTATAATTGGTTCTTAGTTAAATGACTAACAAAATTCAAAATTGCAGGGAGCTTTTAAGATGAGAAAAGCAGAGCTTTTGGAAATATCTATGTCTCAAAATCAAGAGGAAGAAGGATTTATAGTTGAGCACATATATGAATCTAGTTTGTATAATTTAGTTTTAGACAATGAGCATTTGTTTACTCTTGAATTATTATTTTTATTTGAATCTAGTATGTATTATTGAATATGAATTTTAGGATTTCAATTTATCTTAAATTAATTTTGTTGCAATTCGGTAACAAAAAAAAAGCTTATAATCTCTCCCAAAAAGCGTGGTAAATATTTGAATGTTCCTTAATTTCGTCCGAAAATCGTTGGAAAATTTGTTTGAATTTCGTAGGAAATTAAACTTAATTCCGTCCGAAAATTGTAGGAAATTAAACTCAATACCGTCCGAAAACCGTAGGAAATTAAACTTAATTCCGTCCGAAATCCGTAGGAAATTAAACTAAATTCCGCCTGAAATGCGTCTGTAATCTATTCCAATGTCCCACAAACGAAATGGTGCGAAATCCGTCTGAAATACTTTTGGGACGGAATTATATATGATTTGCGACGCGGCTTTTTCGGACAACGCCGTATCCGTCCGAATTCCGTGAGAATTGTTCATAAATTCTGTCACAAAACCGTCCGAAATTTCGTCCGAAAATGACATTTTTTTAATAGTGCATGTTGATATATTTTATAGTAAGCTAGTGTAAATATTATTTATCTCCATGTGATGTGATGTAGCTTGATTACATATTCTATCTACCTATATTGATGAGTTTCCTTCATAATGGTTTTCGTATCAAAATAGGAACCACCTTTTGCCATAGGCACAATAAACCTCTACGATGCTTCATTGTATTTGCTTCATAAAGTCAAAATAATTCGCAACCCATTTGCTAAAAGAGTTGAAATGCTCTCTAGCTTTGATCCTTCATATTTCCTTGGGTCGTCACTTTTAGTTATTCCTACTTTTAGTTATTCCTACTGTTTCCTATATATAAACTAATCTGATACTAATTTCTCATACATTTCGTGTTGGAATCTTTTGTTGCAACTAAAGAAAAGTTATTTTAGGATTAAATAAGTTTTTCGTCTCTAAAAATATAGCAAATTTTGATTTTAATCTCTAAAAAATTAAACTGAATGTTTTCATCATCACAAATTATTTATTTTGTTTTTGGTCTTTAATGGCCACTTCATGTGAATGTTAAGATTATAACACTTTTATATTCAAATTGTATCAATATTATATTCGTTTAGTATGTTCAACCTTCATATATATTCATATTATGTTTAAAAAATGTTAAAAACATGTCAAAATTATATCCATTAGGGACAGAAAATAAAACAAAATTTTTTGTGAGGATGAAAACATCTCATTTTATCTATTAAGGATTAAAATCAAATTTTGATAATATTTATAGAGACGAAAAACTTATTAACCCAAATATCTATAACAGGGAGAACTAGTTCGGTCCCCAACTTAGATATGATGCGTGACATATAGCTTCACTGATTTTGAAATTAATATTCTTTTTGTACTAAAATATCAATCGTATTCCTTGGTGTATATGCTTATTATTATTCATTCCTTCAAAAAATGCTTATTATTATTCATGTCTCTCATATATTCACAGATAAAGAAACTAGCACAGGTTCTCCTATGCATTTTAAAAGAGAAAAGAGGATACACGCTGTCAATATAAGTGAAGCTGAAAACAATGGTATCCAGGGAACGGAGTAAGGAGTTTAGTTTGGAGGGACCAAATTTAATGGTATAATTTAGTAATGAAAAAATAAATTTCAAAACACATCACATATACAAGAAATTTAAGCAATTATAAAGTATATCTAAAGTTAATATTGTCAAACAAATATCAAACGAACTAACATTAACTATTGAAATGCTACACGTTGTGGTTACATATATTCAAAATCATCAACTAATTTCTGAGCTAAATTTTTCAGCAATAATATTTAATGTTCACAAAAATAAAATAGAGATTATTTTAGGCGGGAAATAAAATATAGGATCTTTTTCTCGTGGTGGCCGGGATTTGAAGATTTGAACTTCGAACCTTTCATATATTATGTATTGTTCATATCAACTGAGTTAAGCTCACGAGGACAATTCATTCTTAGATGAATATATTTATAATTACTTTTTCATTATTTCAATTATACCCTTAAACAATTTTTTCTATAATAAAGATCGTTGTTGGTGTCATTAAAAAAAAGAACTAAGATTTTTTTTTTTTATATATTGTTGTTGTCATTGAAATAAATAATCATGATTACTTTGGTTTATTATAACTTGCAACAAACATTTATATTTTTAATTTCAATCCAAATCAAAATTTCATAGAAAAAATACCGTTAGTAATTTTTAAACGTTAGCGCACTAAAAAGAGTGGAAAGACGGAGTGCCCGTCTTTTCGCTAGTAAAAAATAAATAAATCAATTTTAGGTTGTTATAAAATATAAATAAATCATTTTTAGTTTGTTTTAAAAAATAAAAAAATCATTTTTTAGTTAATAAAATTGCTTTGGATTGACTAATTTAAAGAAGGATTAATTAAGTTTTTAGTCCCTATAAATATTCACAGTTTTGTTTTTAGTCCCTATAAAATAAAATCACACTTTTTAGTCCCTGTGACATTTTCCTTAAGCATTTTAGGAACCAAAAATGTTGATGGAAAATTTTTATAGGGACTAAAAATGCTGTGGAAAATTTTATAAGGATTAAATAGTGTGATTTTATTTTGTAGGGACTAAAAACAAAATTCTGAATATTTATAGGGACCATTTACTTAATTAACCCTTTAAAAAATATATGGCCCAAACTAAAATAACTTTAAGAGTGTTACTTTTGCCACCCTATGGTATTCTAGCGCGCCCTGCGTTTTTTCCAAAAATGCCCTTAAAGTTTCCGGATTTTATAATTCGGAATGGTGTTTTCCTTTGTTAAAGGGTGAAAAATGAGTTACGAATTTTTCCGAAATTCGTAATCCGAAAATCTCAAAAAATAGGGTGTGGTACATGATTTTTTCGGATTACATAATCCGAACACCCCCCCCCAAACACCCTTTTTCAAGAGAAAAACAGTTCGGGTTATATAATCCGAACTATATCAGCACAAATTTTAAACATGTTTGTAACATGGATAAGCATTTTAGGGAACAATATTAATCTTCTTAACCCTCATCCTTCTGTTTTGAGTCATTGTTATATGTTCTTAGTCAAAAATTGAGTTTTCGGGCTACTTGATCGGATTGCTCCGAAACTTCCCCAGAAAATCACAAAAAATTCAAGGATCATGACTAACGCAGAAAGGGACTTCTTGCGGAGCTCCGCCCCTCAAAATCCAAAGTTCCATCGTTTAGACCCATTTTTCAATTTTTTTACTTCTTCATATTCTCAAAAAAATCCGAAATTTTTTGCATTAGTTTTATTTGATTTTTAGAATTTTTTAGTGGTTTTTTTTATTATATTTTTATGATTTTATTTGACAGACTTTTAGCATTTTTACTTAGTTTTTTTTGTTGTTTTTAAAAGTAAAACTCAAAACTGTTGAAATGTGAGAAAGTTTGATGGCTGATTATACATAAGAATTATCTGAATTATAAAATCCAAAATAGTAAACATGAATCCGAATTGCACAAGGGCATTTTTGAAAATTTTACAAGGTGCGGAAGTAATACTCTAACTTTAAATCTCCATCTCCCACTTAGTTGTAACCTCAAAAAATTTGGATGTTATTTTTGAAGTGAATCTCTAATTGAATAGAATCGTCGGCAACATTTGAATCGATTAATTAGTATCAGGGCCATTCATACGAAATAAGAGGCTCGGTTCTATTTTTAAAATAGGCCCCAGTAAAATAAAAACGCAATTTTTTTTTTGTAGCTAAACTTCATTAAAAAATCAGAATCAGAAGAACTTTTAAACATGAAACAAAACAAAATAAAATTAAATGAAAGAGAGGTGAAATTTACCTAACGGTGTCGTTTGGAATGTCACTCCTACGTCGTAGGGAAGGGAAAACGAATGATTTATGCGAAAAAGAAATAATTGTTGTGATTCTTTCAATGAAATAACTTTTCAAATTGACTAATTAAATGATTATACAAATTGATGGTGGTTTGATAACATCAAATTTATGTCCAAAAAGTAGAACTAGAGTCTAGAAAAAAACTCATACATGTACTGAAGGAAAAAAAAAAGTAACATGTAATTTTTTAATTTAAGTGGGGATGGGTATTATAATTTTTTTTAGGCCTATAGTTTTTAAAGACCTGGTTTAGTAGAGCTTCTTACACTTCTCAAGGCCCGGCCCTGATTAGGATGACGATTTGTTGTTATGAATTAGCATGACTACTATTACTTCTCATTCAATCGATTAATTAATCTTTTAATTTTATTTGTTTTAGCAATTATATGCCCAGAAGATTATTGCGTGCCTTGCAAGGATTATTGCGTGCGGTTCCTTCTTCAAAAGATTATTGCGTGCTTTTCAAGGATTATTGTGTGCGGTTCCTTGACATGGTAATTTCTGAAAACCTTCCTCCGTGAATGAATATTTAAGCTTTAATTGTTGCTAGGCTTCTAATCGGGTACATGAATATTTAAGCTTTATACTTCAGAATTTTTGCTTTCTTTAGTTAATTTTGTTTTGATAAAGTAAAAAAAATTACTACACGATACTTGACATTTTTATTTATTTTTAAATTGAAAATTACATATGTGGCGTGCTACTCACTTAAGTCATGTGCGTTGACTTGATCAAAATTGATCTGGGGAACCAAAAGTGCAAAAGGGGTAAGCCTAAGAGGCTGATTTGTTATTGTTTTTTATAAGAGCCAAAATTGCAAGATTGTGATAATTATGGGTCAAAACTGCAATTAAGCTTAAAATCAATTCGTCAGATGAGAGAGACTGATTTACTAAGAGAAAGATATATTAAAAGTTATCGAGATAAAATGATGGAATGTTATCTCATGCATGTTGTGATATTTTTTGGATAAAAAATATTAATATGCTAACATAAAATTGTTTATTTTAAATTTATATTTGTTCTGTGCTTCATTATGATTAATTTAATATGGTAATACGGTACAGTTGGTCCTTTGGCCTCCACCTAACAAGAATCGAGTGGCTTTAAACGTTGATGGGAACTCTTCTGGAAATCCTGGTCGGGCGGTTTATGGAGGTTTAATTCGAGATCACACCGGCTCATGGATTAGAGGATTTAGTGGACATATTATTTTTGCTGACAGCATAGAAGCTGAATTGATAGGCATAATGAATGGACTAATATTTGCTTGGGAACTTGGCTACCAAGATGTGAGTTGCAGAAGTAATTGTATGGTAGCTATATCTTTGATTCAAGACTCAACCTCTCAGCCTCATAAATATGTTGAGCTTACGGATAGTATAAAGGAGCTTATGTCCAGAGACTGGGCTGTTTCGTTAGTCCACACACTTATAGAGAAGGCAACCAATGTGCGGACTTTATGGCGAAAATGGGAGCAAACACCGTGGATCAATTTATAATATTTTTGCACCCACCAGATTGCTTATCTTCTTTACTTTCAAGTGATGCCAAGAGAACTCCATATGAAAGAGTGTAATTTATAGTTTCTTTTCTCATTGTTTTAAAATTAGCATCGTATACAATTATAAATAACGGTTTCTCTTAGTGATAATTAATTTCTATTTTTTATGGTGCCTTTTTTTTGTGTGGCATTTCACAGTACCTTTACCTCATTCATGTATTCAAAATGGTTTATGTTGATTATACCAAAATATTCTTTAAAATATACATTATTTGTATGATTGAAGAAAGAACCTAAGTGAACTATATACGGCCTTTATAATATATCTGATTTATAAGTTATTTGGGGAGCCTATGTGAATAAGTTGAGATGCAAGAGGATGTCACTGACTGCACTGCAGTCTGCAGTCATTAATAAAAAATGTTGGGTGGATGATTATTGGGGTGTTTATTTTCTGACCGGTGGTCGAGTCTGATGGCGCGTTTCTTTATAATTTTGCTTATAAAAAAATGTTGAAAACAACTTTTCTGCTTTTCGTTAGTTATTATTATACACATCTGCATGTGTTTATGTCAAGTTTTAGTAAGCTCTTCCAAATGCATCCTAAGTATTTTTGCTAGATTTTGTTGTCACAAGAGAGTAAAGAATGTAATATTCAAAATGAAAATGCAGTCTCTTCTATTATGGAGAATAGTAAAGTGAAGAGTGATTGTAATTTATGCACGAGTCTTTTAATATTCTAAAAGGCTGCCATTTTCCAAAAGGTGCTTCAGGTGTTTTTACACCTTTGAGAGCAAGCAACCAATATAAATCAAATACGGGGCTCTGTTTAGTGTTTTCAAGCATTTACCCAAGAATGTCCTTGGGTACCTTCATGTTGGATTGCATACATATATATATATATAGGAGGGGGCTTGTTTAGACTCCTCACCTTATAAGTCGGTTTATCGGATAACTAAAATTGAGTTAGACCCAACTCAAATTTTAAGATAGTATCAGAGCCTATTGAGATATGTTGGGTAGTCTAATATCGGGCTACTTGGGTCATGCTCAAGAAGCCTTGTCCTGAACGTAATGGGGCGTGTTGAGAGTTCCTTGTTGGATGATATATGGTCTTAAAACATGTTTATAACGAGTTTTGTAGGGTAGAGTTAAGTCCAATCCAAATTTTAAGAGGTCTTGTTGGTTTTTAGTTGGTGGAAAGCGGGAAGGGGGAAGTTAGAATATAGAGAATGCATTAAAACATTATCAACTGAGGTAATGGCTTAAAGTGGAAAATAATATATTTTGTTTTTCATATGCTCAAAATGGTGACCATATTGTACGGTGGTAGATGTAAGGAATGTGTCCTCGTGAGCTCAGTTGCAAGAGACATACTATATGTAAGGTCTGGGGTTTAAACCTCGGCCACCAAAAAAAATGTAAGGAAGGTATAATTTCCAAAGGAATGGATTTTGGGTGCTATTGCTATATCTCTTTATATTCACATCTCTGCGCTAATCCGAAAATTACGCACTTAAAAGATTACTTGGAATGAAGAAGAGAGGTGAAATTGATCCCAGATAACTAACGGTCTCTATATTTAGAATTCAATATCCTACAACTTAGATTTCAGGCAATCACAATCAATTAGAAAAAGCTACTACTATCACATATTTTATGACTGAAAATGAGATAGTTTCTGCTGCTAACTATCCTTGTTTTACTATCTCAAAACAAAATAAGAAAGCTTTTGCTGCTTTACCTGGAAACAAAAATAAGAAAGTTTATGCAATGTCAAATATCAAACAAACCCTTTTCTATATATCAAAGCAAAATAATTTTTGTGGTGAATCTTATTACATAAATAAGAACACTTCTTCACCTACATTTCAATTAATGGAGTTTGCTATAGGGTTGTATAAGTCATATTAATTACTGGTCATTAGTCATTACTAAACAAGGAAACTAACTTTTAAATAAGGCAACATTACTGTGTTGTTCTATGATGAAAAAACATATTATACACCTATGTTTGTTCTGCCCCTTAAAAGCATGCTCTTGTAACATACTAACATGTCATGTTGACAGTTTATCTTTTTAATAACATCAACCCATCAGATAACGCAATGATATGTGATCACATGTTGTGTATGAACTACTGCTAACACTATATCAGTCAATAGAAGAAATACAACCATGAACTACTCCATATATTAATGAACAGTACCTGAAGCAAAACTTTGATTTCAATACTGATTTGAAGCATAGAAATCAATAACTAATGCATTTAATAACTGGATCTAGTTATGGATAAACCAGTAAACCATTTAAAATAAGTAACCCTAACTACTAATTTGAAAATCAATAACAAAAACAACTCTCCATAAAATGTCTAATATTTCATAATTGGTTGCACTTGTCTTGGAGCATTGGAACACAAAAAATTAAAAATGGGAATCAAACTCATAAGGGAAATTGTTTCAAATGTTTTGAAATTTTTCCTTCCCTCGTTCATTTGATGTCTACCCATATTCAATTTATATGTACTATTAATATAAAATAAAATAAAATTAAAATGAACGTCAGTCATAAGTCATAAGCTGCCACATCATTAAGAAGTTTAACTATAGTCATAATAACCTTAAAAGTCATAATACATAAGATGATGTGAGAATAAAGAACACTATGATGAATCTTCCTCGTAGTAAATAACTTCGGCTTGTCCCAACGCTCTCTTGAACCTGATTAGTTCTGTCATCAACTCGGGTCCGACGTTTTCAGCGTGCTTCACAAACATCTTTTCTAGCACAGGAGAATATAGAAGTAGAAACCTAATAAAATCTAATTCAGATTCGGTACCAGAGATGTCTTCTATCACCACCCATTTCACTCCGAGGGGAATGGTTGGCCCTCAAAAAATATCTTCCGTACAATCGGAGACAGCTGTTAAAAGGTCAGTCTGCTCCTCAAGACGCGCCTACATGCAATTGTTACAAATTCATGAATCAGGAGGAGGAGAAAGGTCGTATGCATGAGAGGGATATAGAGCATATTAAAACTCTGAATGCAATAGAGTTTTGATTATAAAAAATATGAAAATGAGGTACACAAGTCTCCAATTTATAGGACTCTAATTATGTAACTAACTCCATATAAATTGAAACTATTCATAACTTATGTTAGGAATCGTAACTCACATGCACAAGTTTTAGAAACAAACTTCCAAGACTAGAAACTAGACAAATGCTTAAAGAAACAAATGTTTGCAAATTCTAGAGCTTAATAACTTTATATAAAAACCAAAACAGGATGTGCAAGTGTAAGTGCAACCATAATGAGTACTCACACACAATTTTAATTTTTGAAGATTAGGTGAGCTTTTGAGCAAGCAAAGAACAACCAAAATTTCCCTCAAGTCATTGAAGTTTATGTCCAAAAGAAGAAGTTTAAGATTAATACAAGGTGTAGGAAGCTCTACTGGCACCGGCACAACACCTGCAGCCAAATACTAAAGCAAAACAGAAGAATGGTTTTTATCAGAGTGTAATGTGTTTAATACTAACATTAGGCGAGGTAGATGATCGAAAATAGGCCTAGAGAATTATACCTTTAAAGAATAGTTAACAATCATTACGCACTCTATGTGAGGTAGATGATTGAAAATTTTGAACCAATTACTTTGATTGCTTTCAGAGTTCAAAAACAAACTCAATTCAAGGTATACCTCAGCTAATTGCAAAGTGTTGTTAAAGCTGATGCCCTCAAATTTATCATTGGTGATGTGACATAACTTGAGATTGGGTGCTTGAATATTAAGTTGAGTTAAACCCTGAACTTTTGACAACATTAGTTCTTCAAGCTGAGGGCAGCCGGATATCAAGTTTTCAAAAGAATCTTGAGTCATTAAAACATCATATAGAGCAAGACTTTTCAAGTTCCTGAAGCCTTCAAACATCATTGGAGGTTCAACCCAACACCATTTTAATTTTAAATTGTGTAAACTTTGATAAGAGAATAAGCACCAAGGTATCTTATAGTATTGCTCTACCCGAATTGTTAGCACAAACTCTTTAATAGACCTTCCAGCAAGATGATGAATCCATCGATCAACATCAGCGAGAGATTTCGTACGAATAGTGATATTACTATCATAACAGGAGCCTGAGACCTCAAATTTGTTGATTGGTCCCGAATGAAGTAAAAGTACATGATCTATAATTCTTAAAAACTTGCTCTCGATAACTGAAGGGTTTCGGGAAGTTGCAGTAGATACACATCGACTATCAAACACAAGATCTGGTTGTGTGGACCATTTCTTCCTCCAATTACTCGATAAAACACTAGTTCTTACTGCTTCCTTAATTGACAAGTTTGAAAGAATCTGGTCTTTAAGATGATCTGGTAAGCTACTAATTCTATCCGACTCCACGTCTGTCTTTGATAGTTTTCTTCCTTAAATAAAAAACAGCACATTATTTACTCTTGTGAATTCAAAATTATAAATGTTTTGATTACTATACAAGCTTGGTCAAACATATTGTCATAATTTTGTATGAACACAGTATATTGTTTTGTTATACTGGAAACATTCTGCAGTCTGAGGGTGGATTTTTGTAACATTTGGCAAATGCATGAAACATAATTTTTAAAACTCAGTTTCTAGTAAACAATTTAGGGGTAATAGTCGTTTTAATCCATGAAAGTGCAACAAGTAGCCAAAATAGTCCTCAATGTATCGAAATTTCGAAATAGCTACTAAGTGTGCACTTCATTAGTCAAAATAGTCCATAACAATAAAATACTTCGTTAATAAGTAAGTACTTATCATGATTAATATTGAATAACTAATATGACAATATTAACTAAGTATTTTACCGTCAAAGACTATTTTGAATAACACAATGTTCGATCAATAAATTTTGATGCATTAAAACGAGTACACATTCATAGACCCAAATGACTATAGCCCAAATAGTTTATTAATGAAATGGAATGCATATCAATAACGTATTAATACCACTAAAAGTAAGAAAGATTCATAAATGGATTAAAAAAAAAAAATCATTTTTTTAATATAACACAGTGCCTTGAAATGAGAACAAGAATACTAAAGGTCTTAAACCATCAACACCGGACCAAGTTAAAAAAATAGCATTTTTATGTGAACAGGTCCTACTGTATAGCTTAGTTTGGTGAATGGAAGCTTGTGGTGGCCAGAAATGAGAATCGGAAAAAAAGGGGAACGAAGAGAGAAAGTGAAGGTAATGGTTGCTGGCTTCAAGGTGATGTCTGTGAAGAAGGAAAAGAGGAAAGCATGCATAGAGTAGAGTAGAGTAGAGAGACCCGTTGGGACAACAACAAAGCTTTTATCTCATTAAATAAATGGAAACAACTATCTCTCTTGATATAAAAAAACCATTATTTGCGCTTAAGAAATACCCACGTCTGGTTATTAAGGGTAGAAATAGTCTAAAATTTACTTTATGTACCTATATGACCTCACATTGTCATCACATGTCAACTACACATATACCCATTTCAGTTGAAAAAGAAGTTTAAAGTTTGCTTTTGTACAAGATAGAAAAATAAAGGCGCCGTTTAAAGTAGGAGAGGTGAATAGGTCTCCTACCGTAGGAGACCGTATAAAGAAAATATTATCAAAGAGAAAGAAGAAAGACACTTTTAGCATTGTGGTTGGTCAATGTCACAATGTCACCAACCACAATGTCACCCAACTGCTACCCCATATTTTATGTACCATATTGGTTTGTTTCTTTATGTGCACATACAAACATGAATCTATTCCACCATGTGAATTTATAATTGCCATTGAATATTCATATCATGTCAGTAATAAAATTTCACATTACATTTTCATTCAATTGTTGTTTTGTTATTCAATTTTCTTTTTTAAATAATTAATATAACACTTGAGAAGTTTAATTCCTCTTCCTATAAATAACCACTACCAACTTTAAAACTTAGAGTACATTATTGTTCAACAACATGGTAACAAAGAAAGAATTCCTTCAAAGAGAATCGATTGCATATGTAAAACTTATCAAACTTTCATTTCAGGTTACTCCAAACACTATAACTATTATACTTATTTCTCCTTCTTTTTTCTTTACATATTAACTTCTTCCACTTTCTTAAACTATATAGAATTATGCAGAAATTGATCTTGATTTTATAGCAAGTTACTATGATGACTTGAATGAAAGATGGATTATCTAGAACGAAACTGGAAAAGTTCATTTCATCAAATTCAACAAAGATTACGCCAATCCACTTATAACAAAAGGATGGAAACAAATCAAGGATTTCTATAACATGCCTCAAAATGTTGAAGTCGTCTTATCCTTTCAAGGTCGATGTATCTTGAAACTGAAGTCATTCAAAGTTATAGACCCCCTTAACATAATTGATTCATTCCATAGCAGATCCACTAATCCCACATCTACATTCTTCTATGATATGACAATCTTTATAGATAAAATCACATCTGAGGAAATGGTTAAGTTGTTTTATTTTCAATAACTTTCCTTAATTTTTTTTAATATATATCTTAATTTTAAATTATATTTGTTCTTATATTATATTAACGATTTTCCCTATCTCAGACTTTACCAGCAGGACTCGGCATTTATGTTAAAGATAACTGCATCTTAGAGTTCATTCGGCTTTGTGGTGACAATGGAGAAACTATGGAATTTGATGTCGTCAATTTAAATGGAAATGTCCTACTAACTGCTAAGTCAGGAATGGGATGGAACATCTTTTGTTCTAAAAACAATATAAAAGCAGGCGATAACATCCGATTTAAATTTTCCATTAACGATCCTATGGACAAATGCAATGTTTACAAACATCATTGATGAAGTCTTCACCTCAGTTCAACCACTTTTTGTCATGTTTGTCCGTTTTGCTATTCCTATCTATTTATTTCTTCATGTTATTTTTATTAAAGTTATGTGTATTTTAAATATTTCAACTATATGAACTATGTATTAGTGAACTGCACATTTATTTCAGTAATTGATGCTAATAAAGTGTTCATTTACTCTTAATTACAAATTATAATCTTATGTCATATTCACGTCCTTCCTAAACGCGCGGCGCAGCCGCGCTACCCGTGCTATAGCACGGGTCTCTCGACTAGTTTCAGTTGAAAAAGAAGTTTAAAGTTTGCTTTTGTACAAGATAGAAAAAGAAAGGCGCCGTTTACGGTAGGAGAGGTGAATAGGTCTCCTACCGTCGGAGACCGTATAAAAAGACACTTTTTTTTTTGTTGTTAAAATGACATGTGTTTAAGCTAAATTCTATTTAAGTTATTCATTTAATTGCAAGGGCAATGTTGGTATTTCATCTTAAAATAAAAAAAAATTTCCATCTGGATCTGGTTTACTACTTCGTTGTTCTCTTCCTTGAACACTATTACAGCCTTCTTTGCTCCACTTTTTGGATTGAAGAACACCACACACTCTCCATTATTTGCTCTTCCTTGTCCAATCATAAACAGTGAAGCTGCAGTCAAAGTAAGTGGTATTGCAATAGACAGTATGGTTACACATATCTGGAAATATTTTTGCTTCAACTTCTCTGGTGTTTGTGAGAGAAAATCGTGGCAAGTTAGAGAAGTTTTGTTATTTTTATTATATTCATTTTACCCTTGAGTTTTCACTTGGAGGGAATAAACATGGAACGTATGAGTTTGCTGGGAAATTTTCCAATTTTTCCAACAATGCCAAAAACATCCTTTCTTAAATTTGAATCTAAAATCAATTGCATTTTTTTAAATCAATATATATGTTAAAAAAAATACAATTCTAATGGGTCACTTATTGCATATCTCAGCCATTCAAAAGCTTCAAAGTAAATCTAATGACTGACATCTATTTTACAAAAAAAAAAAAAAAAACCAGGTCTCCTACGGTAGGAGACCCATGAAGATTGTGCACCATAGCCTTTGCCAAAAAGAAAATGTCAGAGACCCTTTTCAATCGAAACTTCACACTTTTCAATAGTCAGTCCTACTATGCCATCCTACTACTAACTAGGTTGAGTATAATTTGGACCTGTGGAAAAATTGGTCCAACTTGGACCAAGATAAAGGTGACCATTGATATATTAATAGTTTATTCCAATGGATTAGATTTAAAGTTGTGTACTTGTTAACCAGGTTGCAATGTAACCCGCACCTATGTAAACTTGGCTGTACTGAATTATCTCTTTTTTGCGATTTAAAGAATTAGTGGGTTGGTGTTGTTCATTTGGTTAAATATGTAACCCGCACCTACGTTATCATATTACTCCCTCGTCCCATTTTAAATGATACTGTTGACTCTTTGTTTCGTATAACAATGCACAATTTTGAATTTAAACTAGATTGTTGACCTGTGCGTTGCACGGGTTTATTTTTAAGGGATTGACATACAAATAATAAAATGCAATATATAATTAATAACGGTAAAAAAAAGAACATGTGATAATCCATAGTAGACAAAATAAAACAATTCATAAAACGTATAAAATCTGAAAATATTATAAAAGAAAATTCGGTAATCCTATCAATAATTCGGTAAAAGAAATATGAAAATTTTAGTACATTGGCACAATAGATATATACAAACGATGACACAACAAGATAGGAATGAAAAGCTCATCAGTGAGGAGAAATATTAGAGATTGCTGCATTTTAGAGGGAATTTGTTAGGTTAAATTGGTGCGCTGCATTTTAGATGGAGTTTGTTAGGTTAAATTGCTGCTAACCTAATCCAGCATTTTAGAAGGAAATTATTAGTTAAGTTGCTTCAGACCTAATAAAATTAATAAATAAAGATATCTTTGATAATATATTAGAAAAAAAAATATGAAAATTTGATATTTTGAAAATATTCATCGAGACGAATCCAACGACATCTTATATGATATTATTTATCTTTGTATATTAGCAGAAAAATATGGTCAATTTATATTAGGTCAATAATGCATATTTTCAAATAGGTCATCTATTTTAGAACGGAGGGAGTATATTTTTATAATCTCTCATACTCGTATCGTTAAATTTTTATTTTATTTAGTATTTTTTTTTTGGTGAGGGTTAGGGTTTGAATTCCGAACCTTGCATATATTATTCATTGGTCTTACTAAGCTAAGCTGGAGACTGATTTTATTTACTTTTTTAAAAGAAAAAGTCAACCCAAACCAGTTTACTTTCTTTATATACGTATTAACGTTCGTCTGTCTACTATTTTTATTGCTCTAATTCATATAAATCAAGAATAATAGTTTTTATGAAATTTTGATTAAAATTAATTTGATTTTAATTAAAATGCTAAGTATAGATAATATAAATTTTGCACTTTTATATTATAACAAACTATACATATTTTGTTTAATTATACCAATAATATAACAAATATAATATCTTTCAAAAAAATATAACAAATATAATATTAATTCTTATATTTTTTAATAATACCAACAAAATAATATTTTTATGATTTAAAGTGCAATTGAAAGAAAAAGAAAAATAGAGCCCAAAACATGATACATACGGTATAGATTATAGATTATATAGGCTTTGTTTGGTAAAAATAGCGGATAGTGATAATTTATAGCTGATAGCTGATGACTGATAGCCGATGACTTTATATATTCTTTACATAGCTTTTACCTTAGCATGTTATCAGTTCAACTCTACAAATGCAAATATGTCATCTCAATGCTTCGTTATCTTAGAGTTATAGAGCATACATACGCAATGCGTACTTTAAATCATAAATCTTATATTAACAATTATTTCATCAAACATCATACATGCATACAATTCTACAAAATCAGTCCTAAAATTCAGTTTTAGGATAATCAGAACTCAACTTCGCATATTTAATTAACATAGCAAACGACATCCGAATTGAGTAAACGAACATTCTCTTAAAAGCTTAGAAAGAATGGATCATAAATATTAATTTTATTTTGTGGTTTAAGTAACCAATTAGTTCAGTTTAACTAATTAATATGCATGAGTACAAAAACAGGACATAATCATTTCTCTAACTTGTAATCAGAATTTCTCCTACTATAATCAATGAAATTCAACGACTCTTGAGTCTATTCTGTAGATATTTTTGTCTACTTTGCAATGGTTCAAGTTTCACTCTCAAATGATTTCTGTAACAAGAGTTATAAGCAAAATACACACAGGGTGTCAATATTACGAGTTGCAGATTTTTCTCTCTCTCTTTGTTACACTCACTCAATTAATTCAACTTCTACAGTCTTGGGGTGTTTCGAGACACTCAAAACTGTCCCAAAGTCTGCATACATAGTAAAACAAATCATAGTACATATCATACACATTAAATTCTAATTTAATATTCTATTCAGCAAAACATCAAAAATGTAACAAGCATATTCATCATGTAACAATTTATCAATCTAACACTAATATACTTGCATGATGATTTATTTTTCTAATTGAAACCCTAAAATCCCAATAATTACTCCCTCCGTTCCTTTATAACTATCACTTTTACAGAAATTATTTGTTTCTAATTAACTGTCACTTTCAAAGTTCAAGGTAATATTAAATGTTGTTTTTCCTATAAAGCCCTCAGTAATTTATTACAGAGAGAAAAATATATGAAATATGATATTAAATAATTAAGGATATTATAGGCAAAACATAAGTTATTATATCAAAAGTAGTGAAATACATTTAGTATCTTGGTTTCTGTAAAAAGTCAAAATGTGACAATTAAAAAGGAACGGAGGGAGTAAAACCCTAACTCATGCATGAGGGATGAAGGAGGGAACCCACCTTAGCCAAGGATGATGATTCAAACCCCAATGCTTTCTCTCTAATCCCTGCTTCCATGAAACTTTGATTCTCCATTAAGTTCTATTGCTCTTTTTCCTCAATTCTTCATATTCCAGAAACCCTAATTTCTTTTCAATCTTCTTCTTCTTGGACTTTCTATTCCATTTTATGGTTAAGCATATAAATTGATGAAATGGATCATGTGATTGAAAGTGGAATTGTGGTTGCATGTGAGTTTGTATCTTTCCAAAGGAAAATATGAGGTTTGTCTCTATTTTGTATGCTGAAGTGTGTGAAGAGGAAAGGGAAAAATGATAGTTCTCTGATTTCCTTTGCTTTGTCTTTATATTTATACTAGGGAAGATTCGGGTTCCAAGATTACTAAACTACCCTCAACACCCTTTATTCTAATTCCAAATGATTATGTTAGCCATTAAACATCTTATTAATCTAATTAAGCATATTCTCAAATGGTCAATAATCAGTAGTCTAGGTTTGGGATGTTACAAATCCAATCCATATCCGCACCTGCTCCCATAACGACGCAAAAGATGTGCATGATAGAAACAAATGGTCGACTGTTTCACTCATACCACACCCTGACATACAAAGAGTAGCGTCTGTCTGTATAATACCTCTCGCTGTCAGGTTTGCTCTCGTAGGTAAACGATCCCTAAGAAGTCGCCAAACAAAGATCGACACCTTCAAAGGAACCTGAAGATGTCAAACCAAATCCCAAAGCACGGTCAATATTGGAGTTGTCAATAGCTGTTAATAACTCATAAGCACCTCGAACTGAGTAACCTCCTATAGGGTCAGGAAGCCACACCCAAGTATCTGTAATATTAGGAAACAGAGAAACATCAAGCAGTAAAGCCCTACACTCGTCTAAGACATTCTCCTCCCACGCCCACAACCTACGGCGCCATCTCCACCCCTCCCCACCATGCACCAACCCAAGGGAAAACATATTAGCCACAATATCTGTTTTGTCCACAGCTAATTCAAACAACCTCGAAAACCGCTCCCTAAGAGGCACACCTCCACACCATATATGATACCAAAACAACGTATCAGTCCCATCCCCCACCTTCCTACTCACACTATCACTGAACCATCTACCCCCTACACCGCCATCACCATTGCGAATCCTCCCTACCTCCTGCCACCAAGAAGAACAACTCCGGCCCCCCAACCTCCCGCCTACTTCGCCATAACGGGCGACTAGAACAAGATACCACAATCCTTCTCTATCAACCAACATCCTCCAACACCATTTACCTAACAAAGCATAATTAAACTCCCTCAATTTCCTTACCCCCAGCCCTCCGGCCTCCTTTGATGAACACAAAGTATTCCAACATATCCAAGTAATTTCCTTATAACTGATAACTTATAGATGATGACTGATGACTGATAGCTGATAAGCTAGTTAAAGTGTTTGGTAAAATTAACGATTCACTTGATATTTAAGTATTTATAATTTTTTTTTAAAAGTAATTTAAATTTATTAATATAATCTATATGTTATATTATAAATTAAATTTTACTCACTAAAATTTTATTTTATATTTATTTTGATTTAAGTGTTTATACTTTATAAAAACAAATTATAGTTACTAGAATATATTATAATAATAATAATTATTATTATTATTATTATTATATTTTATTAACAATAATGTATGTTACATTGAATATTATCTTCTTAAGTTAGTAAAGAAGCATTATTTTTATGGGCATCTGACATATTTATTACATTAACGTGTTAATTTAAATTATAGGAGTAATAAATTAGAATGGGTAAACATGGATTTTATATAAAAAAATAAATAAGGGTAAAAATGAAAGGAAAAATGATAAACTATAAGTTATGAGGTGAAAAGTTAGTTAGAATAATGTATGAAAAATGAGTTATAAGCTATAAGGCAACGGCAAACATAGTCAATTCAATTCACTCTTGTTTGTTCTTTCAAACTCGTTTGGTTTCCTCGAACATTTTGTGGTTGAAAAAGCAGGTGAGGAGGTAGGTGATGACTTCTTTAGTGAATTGTTATCGAGATCCTTAATTGAACAATTCAATGATCTAGCAACAATTGTTGCAGGTTTGAATCTGGTGGCTGGCAGCATCTCTAAAGACGTTCACCATTTTTCATACAATCGAGAGGAGTCTACCCACGTCACTGCAGTCACTTCACATTGCCTTCTTTTCTGAAATCACTTGTATTTGAAAATTGTCCAGAACTTAAGTCATTGCCGTACATTTAGGGGTTGGATGCGAGACATGTGGCAAGCAAACATCTAATAGTGGAGCATATACAATTGTCCGTGACCTCATCAATTTAACCACTAGTATATAATAATTATATTAATTGATATTTGTTACAACAATTATAATGATCTATTTATTTATAATATCGCACTGTCAACACCAGCATCAAAAGGGAACAGATCACTAGAACTAGGTGATATATTAATACTTATAGTTTTGAATCTTTGATGGAGAGGCCATAAAATAATCTAATACTAATCTCAGACTAAAAAAAATTACAAAAAGATATATATTTTTTGGTGGGGCAATTACAAAGATATCTATAATAGGAGGGAGAATTAGTCCGGCCACCAATTTGTATATGTGTGACGTAAAGCTTCACTAATTTTAAAAATCATATTCATTTGGCACTATAAAATTTATCATATTCCTTTGTGTATATGCTTATTATTCCTGTCTCCCATATCTTCATAGATAAGAAAACCAGCACAAGTTCGATTATGTATTTTAATTTTAAAAGTGAAAATGAGTATACATCTTTCTCCTCATCATCAGACCTCAAGTTATCTGATTTTAGTGAGCTTGACTTGAATGCTTGGATTCTCTGAGGTTTGCAACATGGTATTTGATCTTTTTTTCGTCCAGTTTCGATTTTGCGGAATCAAAGAAACAAGTCACCATCAAGTTGAGTACCGGGATCTTTCTTGAACTACATGTGAAGTTCAATGCCTTTTTTGTCCTTGTCGCGTGATCTTCAACACTCTTGTCCTGATCATGTTCACGAGCACGCGAAACATATCGAAATAGATTGTTGCTTACTTGGTAACAAAGATTCATCTTTTGCTAATCAAATTGTTAAACATGCACACAAAGCCTCCACATTCTACCACTTTTCACTCTATATTATCCAAGCTTGGCATGATTAACATATATGCCACAGCTTGAGAGGGATATAGTATTAACTGATATAGCTCATCGTTGGTTAGTTAGTTATGTAAGTTGTATTTCTGTTTTTAGTTGTTAGGCTTTTTCATAATGAGCTCTTAAGCTACTCTTTGCTTAAATGTTCCAAGTGTTTGCAAAGTGTGTAGCGAATGAGTATGGAATAAAGGTCGGTGTACTTTGGAGTAGCCGAAAAGATTGAAATTTTCCATAAAGCACCGACACGGACACGACACTGATAATAATTTGAGAATACAAATTAATTTAATTTAATCACATGTGTTGGTGTTGTGTCGGTGTGACGGACAATGAATACGTCTTCAATCACAAGTGTCGGTGATACAGAGGAATTTTTCACAAGCATATAGCAGTAGAAGCAAATAAAATACTACCATCAACTTTGAAAGAGATTACCTTTTCTCTGGTATGGTACCTCTTTTGTGAAGTTCCTTTGTAGTGCCAATGGTCAAAGTTTCCAATTTATAACCTATTGGGAAAGGGTTTTATACCTCTACATTCACACTCCAGTTAGTCCTATACTATCTATTTTTGCAACACTCCGTTCAGCACTACTAGAAAAATTAGGAGTGAAAAGAATATTTTAGATCTATACAGTGACACTGATGAAGAGAAGAACATGATGCATTCTTTCGCAAAAATTTCCTAGGCTCTTATTTCCTTTATACACAAGTAAAATTTACATGGCTATCACCTTAGATACTTTTCAAGACACTCTTTCAATTTTAGGAATGTCACTGGTTTTGACACAAATGCGTCCATACCGTTGGCGAAACATTCTTCAGCACTCTCTGACATTGTGTTTGCTGTCATCTGCATCGATATAGATGGTATAAAAAACGATAATATACTACTAAAAGATTGTGTTTATATGAAAGCTAACACGTTCCAATATTAAAGAACATTTCCTTAAGTTTTTTTAGTGTAAAAATGTATCCTCGCGCAATTGCGGAGACTAATCTCTCTATAACTTCCTAAGTTGTCTGTTATTGTTGTTTGTATATTTGTAAAGATTAATATGTAATTGCTCACCGCGACAATGTGGATGCGCTTTTCAGGTGGCATAGAACATTCATCTGAAGCTGATAAACTTTGTTCAACTCCAGTTTCTCTTGCAGCATCCCAATTGCCTGTTTCCTCATAAGACCTAATCAGTTTTGTTGTTTGAAGACCATTCATAACGGGCATGTAAACATCCTGTAAAGTGAAAGTATCAAACCGTAATTCATAAAATCCCATAATGTGCAAATTTTAGGAAAAAGCAACAAAATGAAAGATACAGTTCAAGGTTGAAGAAGTTACCATCAAAATAATGTCGTAAGAATGGCTCTGAACTGCGCGTATGGCTTCCACTCCATTATTCACGACATCCATGCTATATCCTAGCTGCTTCATCATTGACTTTGTCACCATGATATTAATCTTGTTATCTTCAACAAGAAGAATATTCGGCTTTAACGTCGATTTGGTTACTTCTGATGATGTGCTAGTGCTAGTAGTACTATCTTCCTTCCCTTGACCCTGACATGTTTGTTGTGATTCACTTGACTTTGTTTCTAAATTCATTTCTCTACTTGCTTCCTTCCACTGAATAGAGTTTGCACTACCATTTTGTAACCTATCATGTGCCTTATTATTATCATGGTTTTGTTTGTTTCCATTACATAAACTTTCATGCTTAGTTTCTAGGCTGTGACTAAACGAATTTGTTGATTCTGACATATCTGAAGCATCAACAATAACAGAAGATGCATCCTCAATTGAATTTGTTCCATTTGAAATGATGTTACTAGAATGGTTTGAGTAAGAATCGTTGTCCGGAAAACCATTGAACTTGTGTGAGATTCTGTGTGGCCTGGTGGATCCATTCGAAGTGAAAAGCGAGCCCAAAGTTCGTGGTTGGAATTGGAAGAATCCCTCGGTGGTGTCATCTTCGTTATTATCGACATCCGAAAGATCATCTGGATCATCAGAATTTTCACAAGCTGTTGAAACCTTGTATGGTAGTATGAATGTGAAGGTAGAACCACAATGTTCTTTGCTAGTCACCGTTAGACGACCCCCCATTAATTCAACCTGTTCCAAATCCAAGGAAATCTATTAGATATATAGTTAGTTAAGAGTTTGTTAATCGGTTTCTGTAATATAGTTAGTTAGGTTAGTTATCCTTATTAATCGGATTCTGTAAAAACTCTTTACACATCAATGCACATGAATTAAATTTATAACCAAGGGAAAATAAAGATTAAGACAGAATAATTAATTTTTCAAATGAAAATGCTTTGCCGGAAGAGTTTACCAGTTGTTTGCATATTGCTAATCCTAGACCTGTGCCTCCATATTTTCGAGCATGGTCTGCACTAACTTGCATGTACCTTCTAAATAAAGTAGGTATAGCCTTTTCTGTGTGACATTACAACATGAGAAAGAAAAAAAATTAAGTACACTTGCTGAACAAAAATCAAATTTAACTATATGAATACAAAATATAAAAAATTCTAAAACAAAAGGAAGGAACACTATTACTGACACCTACCTGGTATGCCAATTCCTGTGTCATACACATCACAACGTATCCACACTGTTGTTTCAGTTGAATGAGTTTGTTCTTCAGTATCATCATTCATTGAGCATTCACTGTTAACTGAAGATCTACATTCATTGCTAAACGCATGATTCTGGATAGGATGGTCAGCGTGTTTTCTATCATCGATATGATTTTGATCACATCTAGTACTTCTTGGCGATGCTGTATGTTTCTCTTCCTTCAATCCATTTGCTAAAATAGTTGACTGGTCTTCTGTCACCTTTTGGTGAGATTCTTCTTCTTTGGCAAATGCTGGCTCTGGAACAACATAAAGGTTTATACCAACTTTGCCTTGATGTGTAAACTTGACAGCATTGCTGCGAAATAACAGATAATCAGAACTAAAATATTTAGAGGGGGAGGAGGAAGCACAAATAAAAGTTGGTTGTTAGAACAACCAATCCGATTCTAAAGAAAACAGATAAATAAACGCATACAAGGGAGAAAATACTAACAAGCTCACTTAGTTATACAAACTCAAGAGATTAGCAATCAAATATATCGTAGTACCTGACTAAATTTGTGAGAATCTGCCGAATCCTTAAAACATCTCCGGTGACCTGCAGTTTTATGCATGGAAAAATTGTAAGTGTAAATGACTTGGCATTTATCTGATAACTAAGTATACAAGTGTTACATACCTCAATAGGTATATCATCGGCTACATTTCCTTCCAATGTTAACATTTTCTGCAATGGTGCTGCAGCTGTCTGGAGTACATGCCTTACTACCTCTCTTGGCCTGAATTTTGTAGCTTCCAATTTCATAGCTCCTATACATAATTTGTGAAGTGGGAAAAAATTTAATCATTTGTGTGAGACAGTTTTTTAAATAAATGAGAGTCTAAATACTGCTTAAAATAGAAAGTTGTTTTGAGTAGCTTATGTCCATGAGATGTTTTCGACTTATTTTCATAAGCTCTCCAACACAGCTTATGAAAACAATTATACTTTATTTTATCCAAACAAGGTGTAATCTTCACAAAACATAAAAATCAGTATTATTTGAATAATTTGATAACAAGCAATGGCGAAGGAGATTTCTGACCTGACTCAACCTTGGAAAGATCGAGTATATCATTTATAAGTTGAAGAACCAAATCTCCTGAAGATAACATGACATCCAATAGCTGTCTTTGCTCTTTATCAAGTTTTGTTGTTGTAAGAATTTCAGCCATGCTAACAACACCAGAAAGCGGTGATCTTATCTCATGAGACATTGTTGCCAGCATTTGTTTTGCTCTCATTGTCTCCTCTATTACAAGGGATCAAGAAAACAATAATAAGCTTCTTGATATCAAATCAAATTAATTGTAACACTAAAATTCATATATTATATTTGGCTTGATTGTTTAAACCTGTAATGTGAATGGTTTTATTAAGTTCTGTTTCCTTTGCTTTCTGAACTGCAATTTCTTCCCTTAGCTTTGCCATTCTTTCTCTCTTTCTCACCTGCGATTTTTTCGATATTATAGATATTCTCTTAACTAGAACAATACTGCAATTAAGTACCTTCAAAAAACCAACATAACAATATTTACCTGATCTGTTATTTCCATTCCCATATAGTTTACTCCAATTGTTTCACCTGCTTTGCTAAACACAGGTTCTACATATATCAAAAATGTCTTAAATCCAAATAGTTCTGTCTCAAAAGTTATTTCCTTTTTTGCAGGCACTCCTTTCTCCATTACTTCTCTCTTAAAATCTTGAGATTCCTTCACACCTGCTCCGGTGAAAATTTCGACATCTGTTTTTCCTATAATGTCCTGGAAAAATTACGAGCAAGTAAATTAACTCATGAAGAGCAAATAATACTCTATTTTAATGAAATTTTTTCAGAAACTTTAAGCAGCTTTTGCTTTAATAAAAAATTATAAAGTTGCGTATAACCTTGCAACAAGAGCTTCAAAAGAAATCATTACCTCTTCTTGTAAACTTGGAAAATGATTATAGATAAAACGATAGCGCAACTCTTTGTCCTGGAAGAGATAATCAGAATGTTAAAACAGAAATCATGGTTCAAATGAAAATAGATGCTAAAAACACAAACAAAAAACATACGATAATTGATCACAAAGTTCAGCCAATATTCCTTACGTCTCCGACTGCTAGCTACTTAGGGTTTCAAATTACAACTCATGTTTAGATACTACGGTCCACTTTACAACACTGAGTCGGCCTTTTAGATTGAAAAATTCATTACATTGGCAAAAACAAATTTAGCATCCAAAATGATGAATCAACTAAAACTTCAATAGAAGATATATAATTTAACTATTACACATAACATGGAAGTATTGAATTATATGCCAAGCCATACACCAAGATTTTTTGCAAGTAATATCAGATAAAGAAGAAATAAACACAATACTCACTGTAATATACCTGATGGCCAATAACAACAGGTGCATTTTGAAGTATAAAATGTAAGAAATTATCTGCTCTCTTAAGAATCTGTGACAGTTCCTCCACAGGTGATGATTGTCTTTCAATAGTCTCTATACTTTCTTGCAATTTCTCCTTTAATATATCCTCTCTCCGAATACTCGCTTCCAACTGTTTTTCAAAATCTTGCGACCGTTGTTTCCAGTAAACAACAGTATCATACTCAGCCTCAATTTCAATTCTCTTGTTTTGAACAACAACATCACTTTTCCTTATCGCGGCCGGTAGATCTTGCCATGTATAGTAAGCATCGTCCAATATTGAAACCGGACGTTTGTCTCCTCCATAACTAATCTCTTCCTCGAATCGATTATTCTCTTTAAGTATCTCCAATTTTCTTAGCTCAACTTCCTTCCTTTGTTTGCTAAGATTGTCAAGCTCTTCCCGGAGAAGCCGAACCGCGTTCGCCTGCTTATACTCCCAATGTTGCATTAAATAAGCCAATTGAGATGACCCTTTATCTGTATAATTTGTAAGCTCCATTAGTCTTTGAAAATCAGCTATAGCTGGTTCTTCTAAGATTGTTACTTCTTCCAACATATCTTGATCTCTTCCTGGTTTTTCTATGTTGAATTGTTTTCCAACATCAGTTCCAACATCTTCTGGCCACATTGAAGATAAAACTTCAATGTCCATGATGTCTTCAATACAATCACTCTCCATCTCACAAACCATTTCAAACAAACCTCTCTTATTATCAAATCCAATTTTCCTTTCTACTATATAAAAATTTTGATCTCAACTTCAATGCCAATAGAACTTGCATCTCAAGAAATTTTTGGTTCAAATACTTGTGAATCACCTAGAAAAACACAAAATTAATACAAATTTTATGAGTTGCAAAAATATACACAATTTAAGAATACATTAAAAGAAAACATATCTTACATGTTATTGTGAACCATGATGAGAGTGAATTGTTGAAAAAGCTTGAACCTTTAAGAATGAATAGAATTAAAACAAGTGAGCAAAAAAGACACACAAAAGATGAATAGTTGATGATGACAACAATGTACAAAAGTTTTTTCCTTGTAGATCTAAGGAATCTCTTCAACTTTGGAGTCAAAAGCATTCAGCTGAAACAAAAACAAGTACTAATGAGGAAAGAGAAAGTAGAGAGAGAAAACAGCATATACATATGCATATGATTGTAAAGTAAACTTATGAAGTAAAGGAACAAACTTTATAAAAACACAAAATTTAATACAACAGAAACCCAAGCAACCATGTGCATTAAGAGGTCAAATATGTTAGAAAAATGAAATTGGACACATTATAAAAAAAAATGAAATTGGACAAATTTTATATTGTTTTGCTTTATGTTATTTTAGTAGTTGTCTTTCATGTGTCATATTGTGAAGCAACAACGTTGCTTTCACTGTTCAGAGGTTTTTTCTTACAACCTGCAGAAACCTCAAGAAGCCAAAATTATAGGTGTTAGCAATTACAGCCATGCAACTATATTAAGTTTATTCAATATATCTTATAAATTAGCTAATTAGTTATTCATCTGTCTTATAATGTCCTGTAATGTATTCAGTACCATATATTTTTTTTAACATTATCTTTACTTAAGATAAGTATTTTCTTTTAACAAGATATTTCTTCGACATATTGAGATTTATTTAATGGGTTGACATCTTCTAATATACATATTTTGCTTATTCAATCATATGGTCCCTTAACTTAATTGATAGTTTCAATTTGGTCCCCTAACTATAATTTGTACTAATCTGTTCCCCTATGTTTTGTTTTGCTACTAGTTTTACTTCTTTTTGTTAGTTTCTCTCAAAAAAACGTTAACAGAAAGGACTAAAACTAGTAACGGAGCAAAACATAGGGGACCAAATTGGTACATAAGTTAACGTTTTGTTGAGAGAAACTAATAGAAAAGACTAAAACTAGTAACAGAGCAAAACATAGGGGACCAAATTGGCACAAATTATAGTTAGGGAACCAAGTTGAAACAATCAATTAAGTTAAGGGACCAGGTGATTGAATAAACCTAATTTTTCATATGCATCAAGATCAAGTTCCAAACGTTATGGGGCTTAAATATCTATCGCTTATGTCATGCTATGTTTGTATTGTAAAATAAGCTTTTATATAACTTTTTTGAAGGAAGTTTTTATATAACTTATTTTAAATGTTATAATCAACTGATACATTAGTTTGGAATTAATTTAACTTGTAGAATTACATGTGATTTTCATATTATTTATTAGTTCTGAATAATTACTATTATATCCTTTTTTTTTCCTTAAAAAAAACACTAATGGGGGTTTAGTTTAGGGAAAAGGCCTAGACTACTACAACATGGTGAATCAAAATTTGAATCCGGATTGAAAGAGGTATTCACGTTTAATATCTAATATGTTTTGAATATGATTATCTCCGACGAAGTAAACTTATGTAAAATCTGAAAAAATAAAATAGTCTTATGACCAATCTGTTGGGTCATGAGGGGAGCTTGAATAATCATCTACATTTGATCCAAAGCAACAACACAGGTGAGTTAGACACCAAACTTAAACCAAAAACCCTTAAAATATTGAGTTTACGGATCATCTCATTTATAACGTGCTCAACCTCCATTTTTCTAGCAATGTGTAATTCCTAACTCACACTCACTACAAAACACAATCTAATCTATATAGAAAGGGGTGATTATGCGACTATCTCTCTCCCATAAAAGATAGAAATTTGACTTACAATTTTATAGTCGTTCATTTTGAAAGATAATTTAACTCTGAGAAAATTAAACATTTCTCTATCAAATTGGAGATTAGTCTCATACCATTTTCAAACCAAAAAAATAAGTTATCATTAAAAGTAAATCATTGAGCTATAGAAAGCAAAACAAAAAGTATTCTCTTGATACTCAATTCTCAAACTGAATTCTTCAAAGTTGAAGAGAGAACTCTCATTCAACTAACCTCTTTAGAGACGAACTATAGAAACCCAAATATTATTATTATTGTGATGTACATCAAAATTAACTTGTACCATACAACATTTTTAAATAAAGAATAACAAAAAAAATATATAATTTATATTAGAGTTTAACAACACAATATTATAAAAAAAATTATACAAACCTCTTGTCATATTTAACAATCATTTCAGTTTTTTATATATGTATTGAATGTGTATGAAGAAAAAAAATCATTATTTTTTGAAGAAGAAATTCTTTTTGCTATTATAATTTTTGTCTTTTATGGTTTTTGCACTTATTAAACCAATCAAATTTTAGGAGACAGAAAAGATAATTGTTTTTATGGGAGGTTGTGTTTTTTAAATCCAAAGAAAAACTATATGTTCCCCGCCATTTCCAATGTGACGTGTGTAACAGTGGCGGGAAGCGCGTGAAATGACGCGCTATGAAAGTGTTGTAAGTTTAACTAAAATAAAACAACCCACATGATAGATCTGTGATTAGTGTTTTGTTTACTATTTTACTTTGTGATGTGATGCATTGCATTTGAGACCTAAAACTCATTAAATTAATGAGTTTATCTCTGATAAACTTTTAGTATTGATCTTAGATTAATTATATTTGTTCAGTTGTTAACATGCTACGTTTGTTTGGTAATGTTATTTTACCAACTCATCATGTGTCACTATGCACACGTGTTTGTTTACTATAAGAAGTTTTGATTACATAAATGAACAAATAATGTAGTATGTCAATGGTTACTTCAAGGTTTATTTAACTGACCCGGGAAGCAATACCAAGCACACCGGCCACAAATTAATTGGCACACCTTTGAGTCTTTAACCATGTTTCAAGTAATTTAATTTAGGTTTAATTGTGTTTAATGACTTCTTACGGGTGCTTAAAATATATTTTTCACAACAGTCTAATCGTATGATAGTATTCGATGGATACATGATTTACAGCTATCAAATATTGATTTTGATGTTGATTCAAAACGAGTAGTTACTATTTCAATCGAAACAATGACGACATCATCGAATTTGGTGTTATTGTGGACAAAAACATACATTATTGTTCTTTTTATTTAACAAAGTCTCATGCTGAGTTTACTATGAGGCAATCAAATAAGATTGTCCACGAATTAGCAAAGACAACCACATCCTTACTTAGCTTTCATATTTTTGGAAAAAGCTAAATAACGTGAATTAGAATTCTACAATATTTTCACGACATGTTTTCCATCAAAGACATCATTTATTGAATACCATTTTGTCAACCAACTTCCCATGAATTCCGCTCACCCTTGATTTTCATTGGTTTATTTACTATTTGCAATGTCCTCGGGATGTTTTGTCGCTTTATATAGCAAAGATCCATAATTTTTATGATGTACGGACATGTATAAACGATTTGATTGCTAATAAAATGTTATAAGCATATTTTTCTTAAAAAAACAAACGTATATTTTCAAATGGTGCTTTACTAGCATTTGAACTTAGTTTATAACTTATATTTTATCAACAAAAAAAATTCTCTTTTTATTCTCATTATTTTAATCAACAATGGTATTTCAAATCTTAACATTTTTTTCCTCCATTCAACACTATTTTTTTCATTATCACATTTCTCTCTCATCATTATCTCTCTTTCAAGATGTATATACATTTGAGGTGTTGAAGAAACATTTTTCTATTTTAATTGAAATTTGAAAATTAAATAAAATACTTATTTTATGTCATGTTATATTTATCATTTACTAATTTTAATTGTCAAACACATCAAATTCAATTTACTAGTTTATGCATTATTGATATATTCTATTATTTCTGTTTTACCAAGTGATTTAGTGATTAGAAATTCACCTTTGAGATGAATAAATATGATGTATAGGGTTCGAATCCTGACCTTGTATATATTATCCCTTATCAACTGATCTAAAATCATAAGGACAAAATATAAATTCATCTACTATCAACTAACTTATTTAAAAAATAAAAAAAATCTACTATCAACTAACTTATATGTAATCATATACTTTTGCCGTCCGTTCTTGATTTGTGCTTTATGTGAGGATTTACATGGTGGTGATCTATTGCAAACAACTTTATTGGGGTATGATATATAGAATAATTGGTAGATCATAGGTCTTTTAAGCTTGTAATCATGAAGAGTTCAATTATAGGAATTAGAAACATGCATACAACCATATTTTTTGTCCCCTTAAAAAAATTTCAATACCTATACTTTTTCTCTTTTTATTTTTTTTATTTTGTATAGATTACATTTATTAAAAATAATCCTATTGAAGGTACTGCTAAACATTAAATTTGGACTTCCTTAAAAAAAATTAAATTTGAACTTCATTTTTTAAATAAACTTTAAACTCTTGAATCAGTGTGTTATGTAAGTCTAACTCTCTCCGTTGTACTCAACTCTTGTTTGTTCTTGTTAAAGCTTTGCAGCTCATTATATTTCTATTCTTTTGGAGTTATTAGACCATCCTAATGTGGGAGCTTTAACTCATTAAGTCTTAGTACCTAATAGGTACCTCCATTGATAAGAATATGTAAGTGACATCTTTGGAACAAGAGATCTCAACTAAGCGCTCTCTCTCCCATGGGGCTACCATTATTAATGTTAAAATATTAAAATATAATAATATCATATTATTATAGATGATATAAAGTTATTTTTGATACCTATTTAAAACTCTATTTAAAGATGCTAAGTTGAAATGTTTGAGTGCTTATTAGGTTTTGTTATTAAAAAATAGGCTTAATTGATTCACTGGTCCCTTAACTTAATTGTTTGTTTCAAAATGGTACTGTAACTAAAAAACGTCTCAAAATGGTCCCTTAAATTTCCTGCCGTTACAACTTTTGATCCTTTCCGTTATCTCTTTAACTTTAAATGTCTAAGATGGATCAATATTAAAAGTGGTCCACCATAGAGTTTATAATTTTAACCCTTTTATCTTCTTTTTAAAAGAGAACCGTTAGATCATTCATACCTATTATTCATATAGTGAACCACCAACACTTGATTTTTTTTCTTCTTATCTTCATCTTCTTCCTTCATCTTCATCATCTTCAACAACAACTTCATCAATAAAATCCAAAAAAACTCAGAAAAATAAAACTAATTAAACATTCATCAATAAAATCCATAAAAAAAACTAAAATCATTCACTCCACCATTACCATAACCATCCAAAATCAAAAGAAGCATTTCAATCTATTCTTTTCAAAATAAACAAAAACGTGTAAGAGGTTCAAAATTCTAACATACAATGTATAGCCTTCATTCACCAAAATCAGCAATTTAACCTTCATTCAGCCATCTCAACCCATCACAACCTCTGATTTTAAGTCAGAACAACACCACCACCATCAATTTACTCATCAAATTATCAAATTGATTAAAACTCAAAGCTGCAAAATTATTTCGTAAAACTCAAATTGCAAAACTTTTTAATCAAATACATTAACACCTTCGTCCCCAATTCTTTCTCAATTAATTCCAATTGTTTGAAACCGTCTCTCTTCCATCTATGGGTTTTTCATGCTCTTCGACGGTAAACTTGTTTTCACGCGTTTTGGGTTTCTAGATTTGATTCTTTCCATTTCTGTCTCATTGATTAACTTGTTGGGTTTCTATAGTGTTTGTTTCGATCTGCTTTTGGGTATCTCATTGCTCATAAAATTGCTTTCTAATAGTTTCTGTGTTGAACAACAAGAAGAGGAAGAGAATTTGACGAATTTGGAGAAGTTGGGTTTTGGAGAATTTGATTGGTGGGTCAAGAGCAAGTTGGAGGTGAATGATTGAGGCTGGAGTGAGGTCACTCAACATGATCTTGGAGAAGTTGGGTTTTTAATTTGAGAAGTTGAGCTCTTAATTTTTTTGATTTCTGAGATTGAAAATGATGTTGAAGATGATGGAGAGGAAGGAAGAAGATGAAGAAAGAAAGAAGAAAAGAAAAAAAATTAGTTGTTGATGATTTAATGTAAGATACAATAAACCTGAAGGATCCAATGGTCAAATTTTTTTTTAAAAATAATCAAGGGGTTAGAATTAAAAAAATTAATAAGGTCTATGGTAGACCATCTTTAATGTTGATATACCATAGACATTTGGGTTAACCTTTTCTTCAAAAAAAAAATTGGGTTAACCTTGACGGAATAGAAGCAAAATAGATAACGTCAACACACATAAGGGACCACATTGAGACGTTTTTTAATTAAGAGACCACTTTGAAAAAAAAAACTATTAAATTAAGGGACCGGTGAATCAATTAAGCCTAAAAAATAATAAATAAATGATGTCTACACATATGATCCACTTAAATATCTAAAAAGTGAATATCTTCATTGTGAATGCTCTTAGCTTCTTCATATATCTGATTTACAACTAAAAAAATTAAAATGTCTTTTGATTAAGAAATGAAAGATGTCTAAAAATTTGTCTATGCTATAAACAAATCACGTCCTTGTCCAAAAAATTGATAATATTATTAGCAATAAATAGTTGGAGAGACATGGGTGTGCTATAAATTTGTCTATGCTATAAAAAAAGCACTAAAATTGCATATTGTATCATTTGTTTATGCATTTGAACAACTAAGCCATATTCTGTTCTGTTGTGTCTGCTTGTTGAACTCTGTCAGATAAGCCAATTCCCATGTGACAGTCTGTTTATTTTAGTAGCATTCGTACAACCACATCAATTAAACTACTGCCATGTAGCACGCTGACTTTTGTGACATTTGGCATTAATATACATATTTTTTGGTAATTAACTAACTATATGACATTAATGTATGGTTTATATAGTTATGTGCTTTTTCTTTCTTTTCCATCTTTGAATATTAAAATTGAAATGCCAGTTAACATTCAATCATCCCTTCTGGATAGAATGATTAACATCCACAACACAAGCCAAGTTGCAAAACTTTTTAATTTTCAAATGAAAATTATAAAATATAAGGTCGTATGCGTCTCAATTTTCATATTTATGTTTTACTTGAGTATTAGTTTTGGGAAGTCAAGATGTGTTACTGATTTTGATCATAAAACTACAATTTGAAACATTAAAAAAAAAAATCATGAGAGAATTGTTATATCCAACCTTAAGTTGTACAAAATCTCTCAGATTTATCGAGTCGTAACTTCCGATCGCATAAATCTATCAGAAATTACGACTTAATAGTTGTTTTTTAATTGGGTTGTAACTCTCAATCATCATATTTTTACGGGCCGAACAACTCGAGGAGTGGATAAAATAGTTCTCAAAACATGATGTCTTTGTGATTTTGTCAAACTCATTAATCTATTGTGTTACTTTTCCATCCCTGTGAAACAATAAAATTTCTAATTTAGAAGAGTTCATTTGCTTTATGAAGACATAATGTCCTAAGGGAGCACGCTAGTTCTGGTATGGGTCACCGCGTTGGAATGCGCCCTCGCCCTTCCTGCACCATACACGTGGCCTCCAACGGTTCCTTGATAAGGCGTCACATTTCATAGAAGTTGTTAGCGTCTCCTTCGCCTATATAAGGGTGACTAACATCACCTTCAAGATACGATTCATTTTCACACATACTCGCACACATTCAACCTCATTTCTCACACTGTCTTAAGTGTTGGAGTGCTAATGTGTTCGCATGCATCTTTTGTTCTGCCGTGAAAACTTCACTGCCATTGTACAGAAACATTGCAAGTAACCGTTGTATCCATCTGATTACTACTTAACATATCAATAGATAAATTGAATTACTAAGATTTATTGTTTGTAGTGAATTATTAAGCGCAATAATTTCTGTAAGTTACAGGAGTTTAGGTATCTCCACTCTCTATACATTGACTTGAACATGTATTGCTCTCATAACTTTATCACACATGTCCTAAAGGCTACACCATAATAACCGGAATCCTAAAGGTAATGAATTTTGCTTTAGAGCTCAAATTAGAAAAAAAATAATACTCACTGGTGATTTAAATTGTCTGTATCTAATAATTGTTGAGAATTTTAGTGAGTTGTTCTTTCCTTGCCTACTTTTATAATGTTTGGTCACTCACTTATCAATGCTTGGATATGGAATTGGATGGTTCTTTTCATTGCAATGATATTTGTTTTTTAATAGTCAATAGTCAAAGTTAGTTTTTGGTAATCGTAAGAAAGTAGGTTGGTATCCCCATAAGTTTAACTCAACTGGTAGGGATATTGTATATTATATGTAAGAGTTGGAGTTCGAACTCCGGACATCCCACTTCTCCATATTTAAAATGTGTGAGCTCTAGCCATTAGACTACTTGACAAAAAAAATTAGATTGATGGAAATTGAACTATCACATTATTTAATTGGCTACCACTTAGTTAAGACGGATGTTATTGAAGAATCGCATTGAAGATGATCTTATGAAGCGGGGACTCTTTCTTAGAGATGATCTTAGTTTTTGCTATATGGATTGTAATAGCATTTTTACTTATATTTAATATAATATTGTTTGCAATAAGCTTTATTGGAAATTATATTGGGAGCAAACAGGTCGTTAAGCAAAAAGATTACTTTGGACAGAACATCCTTAATAAGCGGAATACCTTGTTTTTTCGGTTAACGTGATCCATTCCCTTTAACTAATTTTCTAGATGGTCTAGTGTTATATTAGTGTGTATAAAATAATTAAACCTTATAATTGAGATGGTGCATATCCAAATAAGTTTTCCTCTAGCCTTTCCGGGTAAAAATATTATGTATTTTCATGGATCCGATATGCTTAATTACATGAAGAATCCTTGAGTGTTCACCTATTTGATTTTACTAAATTACACCATCCTAAGTATAATAGACCCTTAGTGAAGTAATAACATTGTAGCCACTAGGTTCGAACCGAGTACCTATCGATGGAAGCAACGAACTTCCAACCAGTTATCAGTTACTTTATAAATTATATGTTATAAGTTCATCGGTTATAAACGAGCTTATAAACTATCTAATTTTTTGTTTTTACCAATCAGTGCTTTAATTGATCCTCACAAAGCTAACTTATGTGACGAGTGCCACTTTCTCTTAACTATTTTCATGCCACATATTTTTTCATATGAGACTTGGTATTTTCCTAATAAAAAACGAGTTTTAAAAAATGGAAAGAAGAAAAAAATAAATAATCAAAGTTGTATACAAAACTATTTTTTTTTTTTTTAGGGATTGTATATAAAACTAATGTCCACTATCATTTTCAGTTAATTTTTTTAATTCATATATAGCTCTCCACTAAAAGGCACAGTACACTACAGTACGCGTACCAACATACATCATATAGGTCCTAAATACCTAATTATATTTATAAACTTAATCTAAATTTTATTTAGACAGAATCTTATTATTTTTATTGCAACTTGCTTTTTGAGAGAAAACTAGTATGATCCAAAGCTTAGGTGCATGTTTGCATTTCCATTCAAAAGAGGCTCCAATGTACATTCCTGTGGAAGCACCAAAGATAAGCTTTCTGTTTGATTGAGCCTCTTACAATGTGTGTGATCTAAAAACCAAATTAAGGAGTTAGTTAAGCATATCCATGCATGTCTTGATTTTTGTGCTAGAATCAAACACAATGCAATGATATAGACACCCCCTTTAATTTAATTGACTAATTAATCATAAGAAGAAACAACAAGGAAGGTTGCTTTGCCAAAAAAGGGGGGCAAAAAAATAGTATTATATTTCATTATTTCACCATTATTCTTTTTATATGCATAAATATGTATAGTTGTTTATGAGCAATAATTAAATTAATGGAGCACAATGCGTGCCTTTCCTATAATATATAGTTCCTCTCTCATCTTCATATGGCACATTACAAATAAAATTGGATGTATATATTAATTAAACAAAAGAGGAGAGCTTGTTCTTATATTTAATAAATATAACTAATTAAGAATGGTTCAGTTGAACTTGAACATGGATGGATTACTTTATTAGGACACAAAGGTTCCTTCCCACATGCTGGTTCTACTTATTTAGAGCAGAAAACAATTTGGATCCACTTAATAGTCCCCTAATCCTATTGTTTACAAGTGTTATCTTATATAAAAATAGAAGTAGTGGAAAGTTTGACTAAAAACTAATAGAAACCAATTAATGTGTTGTGATCCAAATAATGCTTCCATGGTGGGGATTCCATTAAAATTGCATTATTCTTTCTTTTCCTTGGCCAAAGCATTTCTTCTTTATTTTTTATTTTTCACTAAAAGAAATCGAGTTTAAAAGCCCAATATCACTCCTTGAGAAGTAGGCCAGAGTTCTCCTAGATTCACTAAGATTTCTGCTCTTCACTCAGCACAAAACACTCACATCCAACTGAAATTACCAATTTACCCTTGTGCTATTTAAGTAACGCAGCGTGAGTTAACTCACGCAAGTGTTAATTCCAGCGTGAGTTAAGTTGCGCAGCGCATGTTAAGGTGCGCTGATTTTAACACTTGCGTACTTAACTAACGCAGGGATATTTTCGGCATTTCAATTAAGCGCGAGCGTTTTGTGCTGGGGGAAGAGCATAAATCATTCACTAAAGGCCCATGAACTCGCACTTTCTTTTCATAAATAATACTTAGACTCTCTCTTTTTCTACCCTACTTTCTTCTCGCGCACCCTACTCAATTTTGAAAATATCTCCATTTGGATTATATAATTCGAAAGGGGATTTTCGAATTATATAATCCAAAAACGTGTTTAACCAGATTTTCAATCAACTTTTCAAGCAGTGACATATATTGTTAACAATTTAACATGACATAAGTGAAAATGATTTTTTTTTTATTTTTAAAGAGACGTGATACAACTATATATCATCACATGTCTGTTTCTTGTTTAGTGTAGTGTTTCTGAGCTCACTTACTTCCATTAATGTTGGAATTATTAAAATACTTAGGAATTTTCTCATGACTTAATTTTGAATACTCTGAATTATGGAATTTAACAAATACATGCTTATTGTAAAATTACCGGGAGAGGACAGGTACTCATGTTTAGTGACTGACACTCATTGAATAGGATTACATCTCCTACAGTGAATCTATATTTTTAGGCGGCAAGGAGAAGTTCTTATATTTAATGTCCAACCCACTTTAAATATGATTACTTCCGCTCCTTTATATTTAGTATGTAAACATCTTTATTTTGATTGAGAGATTATTGTTACGATTCGGTAACATCTTGATAGTCAAGATACTTTTGTATATCTAAATAATTATGTATATATGTATATATTCAAGAGTATCTCGACTATCAAGAGATTAGTATCTTGACTATGAAGAGAATACCAAATCATAACGGTAATCTCTCAAAACCCCCCAAAAAATACTTGTAGGCGTACATCCAATCATATTTCACACTAACTTGCGAGACAAGTCATAATATTTCTGATGAAATATAGTTAAACATCTTTTTGCATTGTTAGTGTACAGTTAGTTATTAAGCTCGTGAATGATATATTATGAAGTTTAAAATTTCACTGTATTTTCCATATCAATATATTTCTTGTTGAAACTTGACTATGGCAAGATGATTAGATATAATTAGACGTCAATGTAATTCTTCAAAAAATTAGACGCTAGTTAACATTTGCCGTGAATTGCAAGATTTTTTAAGAACTGTCGTCATTCCTCTAAGCTGTCTAGATGTTGGATGTTTGCGTCACCGAGCCCTACATTTTAAGGTAAGAGCTTCTGATGCTTGGGTACTTGTTGATAGGATTAATATTCCCTGCATGCTTGTAAAAGGGAGATATTACACAATGTAATTATCTTATGGTAGAAAGAAATTTGGATTCCCTTTTTAAATATTAATTTTCATCTAGCATCGTTGATGAATTATTCAAACAAATTTCCTCTTGTTTTTGGAAAATTGGCAAGCATTCTAATTCTATAAAGTCAGAAACTCCTTAGTATACTTCTTCATAATCATAGTCCGGACTCCTAAGGCAGAGATTCCAAAAGCAATTTTATTTCACATTTTCTATTTTATATTTCTGATACATTGCAAACTCTTCCTGTCATTTGAGATGGTGAAATTGTCCACCTTTAAGAAGTTAGTGAGTATTTAAAATTGTTAACTTAAATTAGGTATACGATTTTCTGGTAAATATGATTTGCAAAAAGTTCACCCATGGGAGGATCTTTGTATTTGCAAGTGTATTGGTTCTGGTATGTATATTCCCAGGCTTTAAATGGATTTAAAGTTATACAAAAGCTTAGGGTCTTGATCTTGAATAAATATCTTTCAATTAGTTAATTGGAAACTTATTAATTTCGTATAGCTCAAGCATTAGTAGAGGTCTGCACTGCTAATTCCAAGCTGATAACTTAGTCTGTTCCACGATAGCGCCCACCGAAACAGATTTTTCTTGAAAATCCCTTGATTTTGCTCCTTCCGTATACCAGCATACCAAACTGAAGTGTGTTCTAGACAAAAACTCTTACACCATGGAATGGATTAAACCAGAAAAATTAACCAGGTGATGAACAACTCTGACATTAGGCAATGACGCTTCCACACCCAGCCACCTCGCAATATCCATCCACACTTTGGAAAAAAAATGTGCACTCAAATAATAGGCGACACAGCCACCACCATCACTTCTTTTATCCAAGAAAAATTAGTCAAACCATTGCGATATAATCTTCAGCCACGTATCTACGCTCCTCGTTATAATCTTATATAGCCTGAGCTAACTGAATAAATATCTGACTGAAACTCCTTCCAGGCAACTATATAACATACATTTTCCTTAAAATGCACTTACTCAATATCGGTAACCAATTGGCTTAGTAATACTTCTTCCCATTGAAATAGTTGTCTCCTACACTTCCATACCCACTCCCACCACCCTTCTACTTAATCCTTACATCTGCCACTTTTGCCTTTTCGTCCAATGAAATCCAAAATAACCTTCTAAACCTATTTTTCGAAGAGGCTAAGGTTGTATGTTTTTCCATATTTATGTACCACAAGTTGTTTTTCTCACATGTCATCCTCCAAATCCATATTAAAGGCTCTCAAATTCTTAATGCCTAAACCACCTTTACCCTTATCCAAGCAAACCCTATTCCTACGTAAGCACCACAAACAAATTGTTCATTCTAACTTTAATTCCAATTTTTCAATGGTGAATTTAAAACTGTAAATAATCTATAAATTAAAGAACAAACTCTTGAATATAATAAAGCAGAAGTCCATATCAAAATATAATGTCAAAATCATTCATCCAAGGAATTCCATCTACCTCTAACAATAGGAAAATTAAGATAACAGTTTAAAATTAAAAACCGATAAAAAGATGTTGAGTAATCCTTCTGCATGAGCTTTTGCCTTTCAACCGCAGCTACACCTCTGACAACAAGAAATGGAAAAGGATATTTCTAACCCGACTCAGCCTTGGAAGGATCAAGTATATCAGTAATATGTTGAAGAACCAAATCTCCGGACGATATCATGACATTTAAGAGCAGTTTTTGCTCTCTGTCAAGTTTTGTTGTAGTTAGAATTTTAGCCATACTAACAACATCGGAAAGTGGAGATCTTATCTCATGAGACATTGTTGCTAGCACTTGTTTTGCTCTCATTGTCTCCTCTAATACAAAGGGTCAAGAAAAGAATAATAAGTAAATTAAAGTGTGATATTGAAATTCATAAATCCAGATTTGGTTTGATTGATTTAACCTGTAATGCGAATGGTTTTATTAAGTTCTGTTTCCATGGATTTCTGAACTGCAATTTCTTCCCTTAGCTTTGCCATTTTTTGTCTCTTTCTCACCTGCAATTGTTTTTCGAAATTATAAATATTTTTTTCACAAAAACAAGATTGATATTGTTAGAATTTGGTGAAGACTTATAAGGTGAAGACATCCCCCCACTTATAAACACGTATTCATGCTATATCTTATCCAATGTGAGACTCTTAACGTATCGCCCTTACGTCTAGGACTAAACATCTGGAGAGTGGCCTGATATCGAGTCACTCGGGTCGCACTACATAGGCCACATTGGATGAGATATGGCTTGTAAGTTTGTTTATAAGTGGGGGGCAGCCCACACCTTACAAGTTGGTTTTGTAAGGATGAGTTAGGCCTAACCCAAATTTTAAGACAATGCAAGTAACTTAGAAAACCAAAATAACAATTTTTACCTGATCGGTTATTTCCATTCCCATATGGTTTACTCCAATTGTTTCTCCTGCCTTGCTAAACACAGGTTCTGCATACAACAAAAATGTTTTTGATCCAAACAGTTCTGTCTCAAAAGTTATTTCTCTTTTTGCAGGTACTCCTTTCTCCATTACTTCTCTCTTAAAATCTTGAGACTCCTTCACACCTGATCCCGAGAAAATTTCAACATCTGTTTTTCCTATGAGGTCCTGAAAATTAATGTGCAAGTAAAATAAATCATGAAGACAAAAGAAAACTCTAATCTAAAGATGTTTCACTACAAATTTTATGTTGTTTTTTATTTAATTTAGAATCACAGTGCAACTCAATCATAGAACCTTGCAACAAGAACTCCAACAAGAATCATTACCTCCTCTTGTAAACTTGGAAAATGGTTATAGATAAACCGATAGCGCAACTCTTTGTCCTGGAATTCATTACAATGGCAAACACAAAGTTAACATTCAAAATGACGGATCAACTAAAAATACAATAAATGAGATATAATGTAACTATTGCACATAACATCAATTTGATATAAGTTGAAAAAGATAACAAGTCATTTAGCACTTGAACAAATAACAACAGAAGAAATAAACTAAATACTCGTTGTAGTATACCTGATGGCCAATAACAAATGGTGCATTTTGAAGTATAAAATGTAAGAAATTATCTGCTCTCTTAAGAATCTGTGACAGTTCTTCCACAGGTGATGATTGTCTTTCAATAGTCTCTATACTTTCTTGCAACTTTTCCTGTAATATCTCCTCTCTCCGAATACTTGCCTCCAACTGTTTTTCCAAATCTTGCGACCTTTGTTTCCAGTAAACAACAACATCATACTCAGCCTCAGTTTTAACTCCCTCGTTTTGAAAGACAGCATCGTTTTTCCTTATTCCAACATCATCCAATATCGAATCCGGATGTTTGTCTCCACCGAAACTTTCTTGCTCGGATTGATTATTGTCTTTAAGTATCTTACACTTTTTAAGCTCAACTTCCTCCCTTTGTTTGCCAAGGTTGTCGAGCTCTTCTCGAAGAAGGCGAACTGCATTCGCCTTCTTATACTCCCAATGTTTCGTGAGAGTAGCTAACTGAGAAGACCCTATATCTGTATAATCTGTAAGCTCCACAATTCTTTGAAAATCAGCTATAATTGGTTCCTTTATGACTGTTACTTCTTCTAATATATCTTGATCCATTCCTGGCTAAAGTATTTAAATCCAATTTTCCTTTCTACAATATACAACTTTTGATCTCAACTTCTATTCCATAGCACCAAGAAATACAAAAAAAAAAAATTAATAAACATTCTAACAAATACAAAAATATACAAAAAAAAAAAAAAATCATTGTTAAAATTAATCAAATTCCATCATCAGAAATAAGTCCAAAAATGTAAAACATTCACATATTCAAAAACACAAAGTAGAAATTAAAATAAAATCATTGAAATTGGGCACCCTTTTAGTATCAAAAACCAATCTTACATGTTATTGTGAATCATCATGAGAGTGAATTGTTGAAAAGCTACAACATTTAGGAATCAACAAAAAGCTGAATAGTAGATGCTGACAATGTCCAAAAGTTCTTCTTTGCAGATCTGAAGAATCTCTTCAACTTAGGAGTCAAAAGTATTCAGTGGTGTCACAAATATCGAGACCTAACTCATTCCTACAAAACCAGCCTGTACAGTGAGGAGTGCCTCCTGTTATAAACTCTTTTCAAGAATCTTATCTATCCGATGTGAGACTAAATCCCACCTGAGTGTTGGCCGCTAACAGAAACAAAACAAGTCCTACAAAGGAGAGAGAAACAACCTTGTGCATTAAGAGGTCAAATGTGACAAAAATCCAAGCATGCATGTGCATTAAGATTAAGATTATTATTGTTAACAATAATAATTAAATAAATTATTGGAGCTAGAACAATAATGCGTGCCTTTCCCATAGTATATAGTTCCTTTGTCATATTCATATGAGATCATGTATATGAGGTGTTTTTAGATAAGCTAATGGATAGAAACCATTTATGGATTGAAGGAAATTGGAACACTATATTGCAGTCATTCTTAAGTACCATCAAATGTGAAGAAAAAAAAATTCACTTGGTGGCAGAAATTGCATATCAACCAAAGTGAACATACAAAGAAATTGAAACTTTATAACATAGTACCTTCTTCAGCTGCTGTATCCTCGTCAAGGATTGAAATCTTTGTCAAAAAAGTAATTATTATTAATGAAATGAAATGAGTATCATTTAAACATAGGTTTGATCTAGTTGGTAAGGAATCGACTCATATTCAACTCAACTCTCTAAGCCTAGACTTGCCTATACGTGTGGTACGATATTTATAGTTTATAATTCAGTGTCAAACAAAAAGGGTGAACAGTAAATAAATGCCTTTATCATATTGTTTAAGAAATTAAAAGAAGTAAGTTTGCTTAAAAAAATGTGTACTTGTTACGTTGACAATGATAACAATTTATATTTTTAGGACATATTTTTCATTGTAGAATCTTTACTTAATGTATTAAGAGCACTCCAACATCTCAAACATTGGTTGAGTAAAAGTTTAAAATTGATCATCTCAAACATTGGTAACAAAAAAATCTCAATTCGACCTCTATATGGTCAGAGGCATCCTTCATTTTCAATTTTACCCTTTCAATTTCAATTCGAGGACCAAAATGTTTAAAAAGAGCATCAAAATCAAAATGACTAACAAAAGTGAATTGTTTATAGTTTTGTTACATTCGAAAACTATAATGACCGCACCTTATACATTCAAGAACCAAGGTGATTGTTTATTCGTTGTTAAAAGAATGATTTTGCTCTAAAAGTCGACAATCCATTTTAATTTATAAATCTATACTTTATATTTTTAACCCATTTATAATTTGTTAAGTATGTGCACATAGCATCAATGGTTAGTTTATTTATTAATGATTAAGATCACTTAGAGCATCCACATTGGTAGTTCACTACTAATAGGGACTTATTAAATGAATCACACGTGTATACATCATTTATTTATAACTCTTTAATAAAAGTACATATTAAGGACTCGATGACTCTAATGACAATACACTAATAAGTATTTCAATTAAAAGTACTTAAATAGGTCCCACTAACTTTACATCATTAAACAAAAATAATTTATTACTTCTTTTGCAAGTGGAACCAAGTAGTACATATTTTATTTCTTTTTTTAAATGTGGGACTCGTTAGTTGCCCAGGAGAGAGGGTCATTATATAGTTGTTCGTTGCTTAATAGGAACTCATTTTTTCTTCCTTCAATGGAGGGTCCTTAACAGGGAGTGGTCATTGTTAAGTAAGGACCCTCATTGGAGTTGTTCTTAGTTAACTCTTGATCACTTTAGAGGAAACATTTTTTTAAAGAAAAATGAAGACAATCAGAGGAATCGTCTAACATGTAAGTATACTAGTAGAAACCTTATTATAAAATAGATAGATTTCAGACTTTATTTTTATCATTTTTTTTTTTAAAAATAGCCTAGTTGCTAGATATTCACCAGGTGAATAAATGGAGAATTTGTGGTTTGAACCCCGATTCTTAAATATATAATGTAATGTCTCTTTCAATAGAGATATGCTCACGAGGACCGCAAACTAAGAAAGTTAGTAGGAAAATAAACAAGTACTATTTTTTATCTTTTAAATTTGTATCCACTTGGGTTGCTTTGAAATGTGTTCCTCCTTAAAGTTTCATGTTTGATTATCTTCGGCATCAATTTTAGTAGAGTAGTTTAACTTATTAAAAAAAATATATAGATACGCTTACCAATATTTATTTGTATCTCTTACATAATGGTCTATCACGATATTCTTACTAACCATTCCTATGTTGTAAAGATTTATCATCATAAAGAATAAGATGAGCTATATTGGGCAGAAAATACTATTGAGTTGAAAAGACTGAGATTACAATGGGTGAACCTATGAGGGAAAACATAGGGTTCTAAGAGCTGGGTGTGGAAATCTTTAGTGTCATGAACTCATGATGAACAAGCAAAGCCTAAATACGTTGAGAAGTCACTTAGCATTTTCATAACTAGTAAGAGTGTGATTCAAGGCAACATTCCCTTAAGAGATTTGGTGTATCCACATATGACTATGGCGTGTCTTGAAATTCACTTGGAGCATTTCCGATGAAAGGTATAATTAAGTGAGTTTCATAAACAGATGAGCATGTTTCTTATATAAACCTTTATAAATTGGGCAATTTCTTTAGATTTTTTTTATTATTTGCTTGCAATTTCTTACGTAAACACCTATAAATGTGGGTGGATTCTAGGGTGAGGGTCCAATTAGGTCCCTCACCGGTGAACCACGAGAAAAACACCAATAGATTAAATAAGTGGTTCAGATTTATTTAAATTAAAAGAGGGAACATGTAGAACTGCTCACA
>Ga0315913_1000164_pt1 | contig 45894 bp, 34 predicted proteins | sample MpolsnodulesMG_FD_207736 | JGI IMG/M metagenome (GOLD analysis project Ga0315913, IMG submission 207736) | Medicago polymorpha root nodule microbial communities from Los Angeles, California, United States - small nodules | ecosystem: Host-associated > Plants > Roots > Nodule | place: USA...
ATCTGGTCTCTGGATGCGCCCACATTATATCTCTCATTACATCTAAGTCATCTCTTTTTCTACTCCAACTGACATAATTTTTACCATCTATCAATGTTAGCAACTGTTGTATATTTTTTTTATTACCTCTCACCTTTTTTTCCTAGCGTACTCTTCTTATATATTTGTGTGATTCGAGTGACATTCTCTGGGTCTCTCTCTTGCAATGATAGAAGTATGTGTCTAGGTGGAACACGACGCTTTGCCAAATCTTCAACATGTTTATGTTCATCTGCATTTAGACGTCCCACAAATGCATGACCTTCCAATCTATCAGGTAACTCGTGGTTGTAAAATCCACATTTTACCTCAACCTTCCACCTGAGACCATCTTTCAACGGTGTCGATCTAATTTTGAATGGATAACCGCATTTTTTCGTAGCACTTTGTGTTGAACTTTCAGCTCGCTTGTACCTTCCACCCTTGTCACAACCCAAGATTAATTTATTACTTCTTCCTCTCTTTCCGGTCTCTTTATCTGATCTAGTAATGGTAATAGTCACTTTATTTCTAATTCTTATCTCCCTAGCTCAGCTTACAACAACATCTCTTGTATCAAACCTTTGTGTAGTTGTGAATGCAGCAGTGGTGTCTACACATGGTTATCTTTATCACATAATTGAGGTATGTTTGTAACTATTTAAAAATGATATACAAAAATAGAACTTTAGAAAAAGTGAAAAACTATAAAATAAATTTTTTAATAAGAAACTATTGCTAGAATGAAGATTTAAAAAAAATAATACAAACAAGTAATATAAGAAATGAGGACAATTATTTAGTATTGTAGTAATTAGCATAAACGTTTACGTGGAATCAAGAATAAGAAACTATTAAATTAAATGCACCGGAAAACAATCAATAAATGTTTCCGGTTGTTAGTTTACATTTTATAGAAATTTAATTGGTATTAACCAGTATGAACCGGAAAGCTAATCATACTAGTATCCGGATTTTTTTTGGAAAGGTATATATAAGTATTCCGAATTATTTTCGGAAAGGTATATATGAGTGTTCCGAAATTTTTTCGGAAACGTTTTATAGTGAAAAAAAAAGGGGAATAAGTACCTGAAAAAATATCATGTGGGGGTGAACTCATCCTGAATGAGGAGATGTTAAAAATGAGGGTGAAAAATTTATGTGTAAAAGATTATATAGTGAAAGGGGTAAAATTGAAATTTTAAAAAAATTGTTGGCGTGAAGGTATAAGTGTAGGGGTGTGAGGCATAACTTCCAGATAACCCACCTCTCTCTCTCAACTTACCACCTTCGATAAGCAACCTATCAGAAGAAAAACAAACATATGAAAACTATGACATTTTCCACTAATGATAGGTACAGGAACAGGAAGTATGATGTTTTATTTCCAAGGAACCACTTCCAAAATGAAAAACACCCATGCTAGTAGCTTCTCAAAAGAAACATAATTATTGAAACATATTAGATAATTTTGAGACTTCTTGATGGTCCACGCAACAGGTTGCCAAACCAAGGACATCACTAATCTAACCTGAAAAATAGATATCTTACTCATCAAATGCCCTTAGGCAACAAGATCTCAACCTAACCATCTAAAAATATAATACCAAACAAGAAAGACAAACTACAAGAACCAAATATTCAATTTCCAAACCATAAAAAACACATGAAGTGGCATCTTCATCTACAATCACCCTTCTTTTAAAGAGATTCTCTCGAGTAGGAATCCTATCTCGGAGAAACTACCAAGATAAGGTGATGACTTTGAGAGGAGCCCAATGCTTCAAACCTTAGCAAGGAGTGCTATCCTCTCAGGGTAGGCCAACGTTAACTGCTCCTCCTGAAAAAAGGGAATGGTACACTAAGTTAATTGAATAACTAACTACAAGATAAGCCCTCATCCAAGACCAGGGCTCATGAGCCGTTCCTAGGGTCACCATATTGATAATAATTAAAAGCCCATCTATCAAACCTTCTTCACGTACCCACTTAAGATCCCACACCCACTTAGCACCCATCCTCACACCCATACTCCCCACCAAACTATCTTGTTGCTCAAAAATATAGAACAAACCCATAAGTTGGTTTTTTGAGCCGATCCAAGTAACCTCCCTAAAAGAGTTATTATGGCCAATCCCGACCACCTTCACGACACTATTTGAAACCCAGTCATAAGAATAATCTATCGGGTTCTCCAGCAGCAAGATATCCTTCCATTAGGAAGAGGTGTTCCCAAGACCCTTCAATCACCCCCTAAGAAGAACAATGATTTTCTATATCCATATCTAGAAACACGAAGGTCCCTTAAAAAAACCTCCATCTCCAAAAATAATATGTTTGCGCCACTTACATCGAACATCTAGATTGACCATATGTAAATCCAGCACTCCAAGACAACCCTTGATTTTGGGAATACACACCTCATCCCAGCTAACCCATAAAAGAAATTTACCCTCTTTAGACCCATCCCACGCGTAATTTCTTTGACGACCAACAATATATGTCCAGACAACAGTCATCATCTTCAAGAAAGACATATAACACATGGGGGATTAAACTAAAAACAACGTGAAGAAAAATCCCCTTCTCAGCTTCTAAATAAAAGACACCATACTCACCAAATCCTCTTGGGCAACAATATCCTAACCTAACCACCTAAAAATATACTACCAAACAGGAAGAGACAAACAACAAGAATCAAATATATGGTTAGCCAATTCAACTGGCATGCGACAAAAAGCACAAAAAGTGGCAGCTTTATCTGCAATCACCCTTCTTTTAAAGAGATTCTCTCGAGGTGGTCTTAAACGCTAACTGCTCCTCTTTAAGAAAGGAGATGATACGAAGATTTAATTGAATGTCTACCAGACGAGTCCCCTTCTAAGACCACTAGTTAGGATCCATGTTTATGGTCACCATATTGATAATATTTAAGATCCCACTCCCACTAAGACCCATCCCTCATACCCATACTCCCCATCATACTATGTTGCTGCTAAAAAAATGGAGAACATATGCGGAAATTGGTTTTTAAGGTTATTTGAGCACTCCCAATTATCCTCGCAAAAGGAGGTATCATGGCCATTCGCGGTCAACTTTAAGACACCATTTAAAAACTAGTCAAAAGAAGAATTTTTTGTATTCTTCGACAACAAGACATTGTTCTACCAGAAAGAGGTTTTCCCAAAACCCTTTAATCACCCCCTAAGACGGAAAACGATCTTTCAAATCCATATCTAGAAGTGAGGAGGTCCCCTTACAAACCTCTATCTCCATAAATAATATGTCAGTCCCACCTACCATGAAAGGGTAGATTGACCATCCACAAATCCCTCACTCCAAGACCGACCTCCCTTTTGGGTTTACACACCCAATCCTAGCTAACCCACTAAAATTTCTTACCCTATTTGGACCGTTGAAGACCACCAATTTGTTTCTAGACAACAGACGCCATCTCAAGTAAGACATATAAAATATGGGGATCAAACTATTAACAACGTTAAGAAGAATCACCCTCTCATCTAGACTACGAAACATATGCCTCAAGGAGACCAGCCTTTTAGATAAAAGATCCATAAGCGGTTGCCAAGTTTGGGTGTTACGTGGATTACAACCATCAGAAAAACCAAGATACTTAAAGGGCAACGATCCAATTCTACATTGAAGAAAGTGCTCGGACATCTAAAGGAAAGAGCTTACTAATATTAACACCAATCATACTACTCTTAGTAAAATTTGCCCCCCTCCCCACCTGCATATTGAAGATACAAAACTGAGGTCTTCGAGGTTCCAATCATAAATCCAGTAAACACATTTTGGGCCTCCGCCTTTCTAATAGACCCACTAAGACCCATCAATTGATATATAATTTTTGTTATGGAAAGACTATAAATACTTTTCTGTAAATAATCTTGTATCAAATCATATTTGTTATATTGATGGTATAAATAGAAAAACAAGAATTGAATAGAGATGATCAGTGATCTCATTCAACTTAACGAGAAGTCTAGGTTCGAACTCAATCTTAGAAATTCAGCAATATTAAATCTCTTGAGGAAGAGTTTTACGACTCATTGCGGTCCTACCAAAGCTCGAGATATTAATCTCTACAATTGTACGCAAAGATATCCGTCCGATTTAAAATAGAAAAATATCTCGCAACATCCATTGTTTTGAGAGAAAATGAATGGAAAAAAAAATGTTAAAACAGACAAAATTTCGAAGTAGGGAGAGAATGATTGATGACCTCTATATTACATATGTCAAATTGACCAAGATTGAGACAAAATATTTTCTATGTATAAAACAATTGATTGATGCGGTGGGACTTGATCCAAAAAAATTCATGCGGTTTGCATTCTATAAATAAGGTTTAATTAGGAGAAAAGAGGCGATAGCATATTTTGCTTGTTATATATAACAAAGGAAATGGAAGGAATCAAGAATCCATCTGGAACTTCTCTTTTGGTACCATCAGTTCAAGAGTTATCTAAAGATGGGATGATTTCAACCGTTCCTCCAAGATACATTCAGCCTAATCATGAAGACTTGGTTCTCTCTGAAGTTAACACTAACCTTGAAATTCCAGTTATTGACATGCATAACTTGCTTTCAGAAGAATTTGGGAGTTCAGAATTGGCTAAGCTTCACGATGCTTGCAAAGATTGGGGATTCTTTCAGGTCTATTTTTTTTATATCTTCGTGAAAAATATAAAAATAATTTACCATGACCACTTTTATGATAAATGTTTTTACTATAAGCAAAAAAAAAAAAATTGACAAGTTTACTATAAGCACTTTGTTTTTTGAAGGAATGCTATAAGCACTTAAATATCGTGTTTATATAAACAAGATAAAAATGTATAGGAAAATGCTATCTGTGTCCAAGTTTTTAAGCAGCGGTCCCAGTATTGTCTTTTTTTAGTGGTGGTCGAGGTTTGAACCTTAAATCTTGCATATATTGCAGTGTCCTTAACAACTAAGCTAAGCTTACGAGGACGGTCACAGTATTGCCTAAGTGAACTGCAAAGAATTATTGTCAAAGCCAAATACTACTATTGTCGTAATTTAAAATGGACACACAAATGTGCGGCCACAAATAGGAAATCTTTTACTCCTAAAAAGTTATATATGATATGTCAATCCTAAAAAATTTCAAAATAATATTTAAGATTAAATTAGTGATTGAAATTGATATTGAATTTTAACGACTCTAGCACATACGAGACAAAATTAGGAATGAATTTAATGTTTTTCTGTCATTAATTAAACTGTTTAGTAATATTAATTTATTCTTAAAAAAAAAAGTAATATAATATTAATTTATTTTTTGTTTATTTATTCTTATTGTACTATAGCTGGTAAACCATGGTGTTAGTTCTTCTTTGGTGGAGAAAATAAAGTCGGAGATACAAGATTTCTTCAACCTTCCAATGTCAGAGAAGAAAAAGTTTTGGCAAACTCCCCAACATATGGAGGGATTTGGACAAGCATTTGTTTTTAGTGAAGAACAGAAACTTGATTGGGCTGATATGTTTTATATGACAACCCTTCCTAAACAATCTAGGATGCCGCACTTATTTCCACAACTTCCTCATCCTTTAAGGTAATTTTTCTTACTTTTGTGTATAATTTTTATATTACATTTAACTCGTCCCCCATAAATAAATGTTATTGTATTGTAAGATGAAGAATGTCAGGTTTTATAAACTCGTTTTAAGTTTTATCTCTATTCAATATGCGATTTGAGTTTTTGTCAATATTGATTGCTCTTTATCATGCAGGGACACACTAGAGTTATACTTGCAAGAAATGAAAAACATAGCCATGGTTATTGTTTGTCATATTGAAAAAGCATTAAAGATTAAGGAAAATGAAATAAGGGAGTTGTTTGAGGATGGGATACAAATGATGAGGATGAACTTTTACCCTCCTTGTCCTCAGCCAGAAAAGGTTATTGGCCTCACAAATCATTCGGATCCTCAAGGTGTTACTCTCCTCCTACAACTCAATGAAGTAGAAGGTCTCCAAATAAGGAAGGATGGTATGTGGGTTCCTGTTAAGCCCATGCCTAATGCGTTCATTGTCAACATTGGGGACGTGCTAGAGGTAAAAAAAATCCATTCATATATCAAACAATTTATAGTGCTCAATGATTTAAATAGAGCTTGTTGAATAAATAAATAAATAAATAAATAAATAAATAGCACTAATTCAACGCCGACTAAAGATAAGGTGAGGATAGAGATAGTGTCTATTTGGATTGACGGTAAGTTTGACAAAAATACGATGATTTTGATGAAAATGTAAAGTATAATTTTAGCTTAAATGGTCATGGCCCATCGTGATTTCATTGATGTCGCCCAATCCAAACATGCAAGTAATAAAGTGAACAAACGATTAAAAAATCTCATTTGTGCAATTTTTTGTTTGTCTTAGTATATTCCGGTTCCTTGAGAAAATATATCTTGATTATCTAGAGTTTAGTTAGGACATAAGTTTTATCTATTTTCATCAAGAGATCGAATTCAAAAGTGTTCTAGATGAATTCGACCGTACCCAAAACTAATTATTTATTGCAAAATGTTTCATGGACACTCATCCACACCATTGACACCTTGAGTGAGAAAGAAAGAGTAGTGAAGATGTGATAGATGTTACATGTTAATGATGTTATGGAAAAAGAGAGATAAGGAGAAAATGAAGTGTTGAATTAGTGTATAGGAATCATGGATGTTTAACTATCATCATTGTTATTTATTTGAGTCAAACCACTTAATTGTTGGTTTGATATCGGATATAATGGAATAAATTAATAGATTGTAAAAGAGACCGAATGATGGTTAATAGCTTATAAACTCTGCATCAATTTACTTATAAACTCTTTGTTAAAAGTAAATTCAGGTTACTAAGATGAATAAATTATTTGAGATATTGGCATGGCATTTATATTTTAAAAATTTAGCACTAATATTGTTTTCTTTCTAAGATCTACTTACATTACACTTACCGTTGGTTTTGTTTTTCATGCTTTACATCGAAAGATATTAACAAATGGAATATATCGAAGTATTGAACACCGAGCAATAGTGGACTCTAAAAAGGAAAGGCTTTCAATTGCTACATTCCACAGCTTGAATCAAGATGGTATTGTAGGTCCTTTGGAGAGCTTAATCACCGAAGAAACACCACCTCGGTTCAAAAAAGTTGGAGTAGATGAATACTTCAAGAACTTCTTTGCTCGTAAACTTGAAGGAAAGGCCTTCATCGATGACATGAGAATAGAGCATGACGATTGAATTTGATAAATTATAGGGAATTAACAGAAACATACACATATTGAAAAGTTTGTGTTATCATATATGGCTTTCATTAGTGCATGATATTATAAAATAAGAGAGTTGTGTCACTATAATCGTATAGGCTACCATAAGAATAAAGATGAATTACTCTCACCCTAATGTATGTTTGATGCATTTGCATTTAATTATATAGTAATCCTATATTCCTAAATACATATCACATTTATATTCCTAAATACATATCAAGTGTTCTCTTAGTGAGCCTCTCCTCTTGATGGCAAGTGTATCAAGTTGTTTGAATCAGTCCAAGATTGAAATTCTTCTGTTGGAAGTCTTGTAGGATTAAAATTACCTCTATGTTCATGAGCTCCCAAATTAGAGTTAAAATCTCCTATAAAGCACCGGGGTAAAACATGTTGGGACTGCAACATAGTTTAAAGTGCTCCATGTTGGAGAACGAATACCACTCACAATCGAAAATAAAATGTTTTTTTCTCCAATATTCCGGAGACAATCCATAGATCTTAACCCATACTTGAGTAGAAGGGTTGTTTTGAAGTTTTAGGGTTAAAATCTTTTGATCAGAGAAATAATTGTAGAAAACTAGGGTTTATATTCCATGAATCTAAGGATCCAACCTTCGTAACATCCTCTAGAGTTGAAAAAGTAAATTCAAAGAAACCCTTACTTAGAGATATGACTAAAATTTATAACTTTGATAAATCCTTCTAATATGTAAAAGCTTTGTTTTCGAAGAAGTCGGACTAGTCCATATTTTTTATATAAAATTTATTTATTTTGATTCATATTAAACAATGCCTTAAAGGTATTTGTCACACCATCCGATCACTATTATAAGCAAAAGTCTATATTTTAGATTCATTCAATTAATGATGTTATGGTCTTTATTATAGATCACATACATCATTTAATGAATGAATCTGAAATGTTGATTTTTGCTTATCATAGTGACCGGAGGGTGTACTCTGTATGTATCCTTTTAATTGTCACATTTGAATTATGCACGGTTCTTAAAAGAATGATTAGTTTGACTGATTTTAATAGTAAAAGTTATATCATTTGCTAAAGTAATGTTATTAATTGCAGTTAGTGGAGTGGTTAAATGAAGTGAAATTCAATAAATAAATGTATATGAATGAAAAAAATACATTGACAACTATTTTAAAACCGAGAAAAATAATAGATGTGACAATTATTACAAGTCTTCTTTTCTATTTTTTCTTGTCTCAAACTATTTGTCCATTTTATATTATCAATACAGTATTTATTATTATTTTTCACTAACATACTTTTATTTATTTCATTTCAATTATCTATAACTACTTCATTAAGTATAATTAATAAATGCGTTTTATTAAATAATACTACATATTTTGCCATTAAAATCAACACTATTAATTATTTTCTTTATAACCGTGTAAAACTCAAATGAAAAAAACAAATTAACCCATTGGGGTTGACACCAAAAAGAATCGAAGTTAAGACCTTGAGAGAAACATACTTTAAAGTACCAAACCAACAACACCGGAGACGGAAGTAGTTAGTTTTATGGAAAATGTTAAAGAGTGTCATTAGAGCATTGATTAACAAAATAAAAATAGAAATATTGCATTAGAAAATTGTAAAAATTGATGAATTTAACTTCTTCTTTTTTGACAAATCAATTTAACTTTTTAAAAGTTAAAATATTGTTAAATCTTATACAAACTTACTACTTTTGGTTTCCTTAGCAAGTGTCATAAGGACACCTATTAGTATAACCCTAAATCACCTAAGACGAAAGTAGTTAGTTTAGTTTTATTTATAATTGAGACCACAAAGAGAGTGTGTGTTCAACCAAGATTAGGGATGGGAATAGGTCAGGCTGGCCTACAAGAGCCTACGAGAGGTCAGGTCAGACCAGGCTTTTTTCTTAAATAGAGAAGACCTTGCCTTTTTTAGAAGCCTATTTAACTTAAAAGGCTAGGCCACAGGCTTTCAAAAAGTCTCTTAAGCCTATTAGGCCGACCTATTTAAGTAAATATGAAGCCTATTAGGTAAAAATATCTATTCATTTATTAAACATTTTGTAGTGTCATATGATTTAACTAGACCATAATTCAAACGGAGCTTGCTATATAAGTAAGTAGCATCAATTCAAGGTTAATTAAAGACAAGGTGAGGATAGAAATAATATATGTGGATCATCGTAATTGAAGTGATGTTACCTCCAAGCTCCAATCCAAACATGCAAGTAATGGAGGGGGATATATTGACTGACTCCAAGTGTAAAAGTGAGTGTTTATAATTACTCCTAATATTAACCATTGACTTAATTTGTTATTAATCAATGGTTAGGATTAAATATTAATTATTCCTCACGTGATATGTATAAACGGTATACAATATATCCAGAAACCCTATCGCTTTCACATTGTGTAACGTGAGAATTTGGATTCTCTTCATTGAAAATTCTCTTAGGTTTTGTCAATTGGAATCTCAACCATCAAACATGAGAGCGAAATTGGTTTGGTAAAAAGAATGATGAAAATTGAAAATGTAGAAAACTTGAGAGAATTTTCAATAAAGATAATCCATATCCACACCGTGATTATGTACCACGTTTGAAATAAAAACACTTCTTTGAATTTTTTTTTCTTGTTGGTCTAGGTCAAAACACTTCTCTGAATTTTAAATGTGAGAAAGTGGAATTAGGTATTGTATTGAAAGTATACTTTTTTTTTTATTAAATCGGGTATTTGTCATTTCACCAAGATGGGGTATTCTTGCAATGGAGCAAACAAAATGGTAGCTCAAATTTATTAGAGGATAGTTCTTTTGCCTTGAATATTCATGGATCGAAACATGATATCCACGACCGTCTCAATCAAATCGGAGGCCCTGCTATAATATTATAAATGAGACCCTAATAAAAAAAACAGCAAATTTTTTTAAGTTCGTATAAACGCTTTATTAGTTCGCACACTTGATTAGCTTTGACTGAGGGATGCTGGGTGGTATAAGAATGTATTAGCTTATTGCACATCTCCATGGAATAAGGCATTATTCACATCAAGTTGGTGACGGAACCAATGGTTTATAGATGCTAATGCGATTACTAATTTGATAGTTGTAAATTTAGAAACAGAAGAGTAGTATGTATAAAAATAGTCTAATCCCTTAATCTTATTGTAACCTTTTTCTACTAACCTTCCTTTGTATCTCTCTGTAGTTCCATGAGCATGGTGCTTCATCTTGTATATCCATTTTCACCATATAGGCTAAACATGACAAGGTATATCAACTAGTTTCCAGGTTTCAGTCTTTTAAAGAGGATGAAGTTCAACTTGGATACCTTGCTTCCAACAATGAATCTAGCATGCCTCACCATAGGTTTTCAGTTTAGTGTGATTAGTGAGAGACAAAGAAAAATTATAATGAGAATCAGACAAGTATGAGATAGAAAACGAGATATAAGATATGTGACATTAAATGAATTAGTTTGAGTGTCATGTGATGAACTACAAATATATTCTTGTAGATATGATGGAGTGGGTTTAATTCTAGACAAGTAAGAATGATACTTGGAACATGATGGGGTGTAAGGTTAGGTCAAGGATGGAGGATGTAATCATCAATGCCATTAAGAGATATAAAAGATGATGGTAAAATGGGAGGTTTAGGAGTATGTGAAGAAGTAGGAAAATATTACTATGTAGTGATGGCATAAGGATGACTATTTGTATATGATAATATTTGTTCATGGAAAGAAAATTTGATTTGGAGTAAATGTCAAACAAAACATAACCTCTGACATCTAACTTGTATGCCAAGAAAAAAAAAATTCTAGCTCTCGGTTGTAATTTTGTTATGTGGGATTAAAGGGTTGAAGCATAACACAAAAACCTAAAGACTTTGAGTGTGTGAGTATTTGTTATAGTGTCAATAAGAACCTGATAGCATGATTTGTGGTCAAGTAAGGTTCTTGTAACTCAGTTAATGAGGAACACAACATGTAAAACATCATAAGACCAAAAAAAATTATGTAACTTAGGTTGAAACAAAAGTTTCCAGGTTTGTGTCTCTTCAAAAGCATGAACCACAACAGAATTACCATTAGGTAGACTAACACTAACATGTTGAATATGATAAAAAGAACTAAAATGTTGAATAGAAGAACAAAAATGTTCATTGGCTCCTAAGTCAATAAGCCAAATACGAGGTTTAATATTTTATGAGCAAGAAATAACAGTGTTTATACCTGAAGAATGAGATTCAAGAGGTGAATAATCATTGTGAACTGAAGTGGAAGATGTGACATGGTTTGAACTTGGAACAAATGAGATAGATGCCGAGGGAAACACATTTTCTTGTTAAATAAAAAATACAAGATGTGCATAATGCTCTTGAGTTAGACAATAATTGGAAATAGGTGAAACTCCCTTAACGTTACCTTGTGTTGGCTTAGCTAGAGAAGCATAACAAAAAGAAGCATTCACAAAAGAATAAGATTTGTTAAAATTTGGATGGCAATGCTTATGGTAACAAAACTCAAGTGTGTGGCCATGTTTATTGCAATATGTGCAATATCTTGAAGATTTCGTACTAAGAGGAAAAACAGATAAACCTTTGTCAACCTTGTGGCTTTCTTGCCTCAAAAGCATTAACAAGAATGCTAGATTCATCAAGAGAAGAAGGTATAAGGATGGCCGTATTGTTGTTTTCTTCTTCGATTACCAGATAATAGACTTTGTTGATAGATAGAAGTAGTTCCATGAGGAGAACTTAAGTCTTAACAACGACAAAATGCTCATTCAACCTAGTCAATAATTATATAACTTTATCCTTCAACAATAATTATGTGTGGAACCTATAGCTTCATAGCGGAAATGATGAGGAGTAGTACAATTTGGCATAGGTATGTGTGAGTAAAGTTTTTGCCGCAAAGTCTTCATTTTAGCGAAGTAATCAATGACAAGTTTTGAACCTAAAATTGCAATACAAATTCGATATGCCTTTAAAAGTCTTTCTTTGTATCCTTCCTAAACATCAATTCCATGTTCATGCAAGTTTGTACAATGTGTTGAGATACATAATTAATAATCCAAGAGCGAATGAGATGGTTATATCACTCTCATAAACCTCGATTTTAGTCAGCACTATCTAGAATGGAAATGGACTCATCAATGTAAGCCAACTTGTTCTTTGCACCAAGAGCTCGTTGCATAGACCTGCTCCAATCAAGTTAATTGGATCCAGTGAGTAAAGGAATAATGGTGATTGAATTTCATCCTTCACTCGGATGGACATAAAAGATTGAATAAGCGTTGGCTTGTTGATGTTGAACTGCAACTAGAATTTGACGAGGAGGCATATGAATGATAAGGAAAACGTTTGAGAAAAGTAAAAGCTGAGAATTTGATGAATATTGAAGGTAAATCCATCAAAGAATGTTAAAAAACAATAACAAACAAAGAGAATTTAATGTACAATCAAACAAAATCTTGATGAATCAAGATGAGATTCTTCAAAAATTATGAAGTATCATGATCAAGATGAAGAAGATCGAAGATAAAAACACAAATCGTGATGAATCACTATCAAAACAGGGAGTTATTTGCTGAAAATGGATGAGAATCAACAAAGATCAAAGAACCACGATGATCGCAACATAAGCAAAAAAAAAAAATAAGTTGTTAAGATTGTAACTAACTTCTCTCGCTATAGATGAAAACTGATACCATATTATGAAGTGAATGAAACATTGTAATTTCCATTAATGATCCATGAATTTACAACATGTATTTATATAGAAATGATCCTATTCATAAGCTATCATGTACTAGCAAGAATCTAACACTAGAATCATACAATACATAGTTAACTTATGTTGTAAGTAACACATATCGACTAACTACTTTGATGCTTTTAGCTCATGGTGCAATAAATTTGTTGAACTTCAAATGCATCCCACTAAATTACATATACCTCATATAAATTTAGTGGGACCCATTTAAAATCCAATCAACTAGAGATATTGTGTTGGAAAAAAATGTTTTCCTAGCATAATTCATATATAACTTTCAAATCACTAGAGATTGCCATTTATTTTCACAATTTAGAACTAATTTTCTTTCTAAATATGATATATTTACATCACACTGTTTTGTTTTTCATTCTTTACATCGAAGATTATGACAAATCGAATATATCGAAGTATTGAGCCCGAGCAACAGTGAACTCTAAAAAGGAAAGGCTTTCGATTGCTATGTTCCACGGCTTGAAACAAGATAGTATTGTAGGTCCTGTGGCGAGCTTAATTACTGAAAAAACACCACCGCAGTTTAAAAAAGTTGGAGTAGAGGAATACTTTAAGAACTTCTTTGCTCGTAAACTTGAAGGAAAGTCATTCATCGATGACATGAGATTAGATCATGACAATTGAATTTAACAAATTGTAGAGAATAAACACAACTATGTACTTGTAATTTAAAAGATAGTGCATGCCATTATAAAACCAGAGAGTTGTATCACTATAATAATATATTATAATGAAAATAAAGATGTTTAAATTTCATCCTAATCACTTTATAGTGTCCTGGAAGTTACACAACATGTGGATAAATTGTTTGTTAGGTAATCTTCAGGTTGTTGACTCACACACACACAAGGAAATGAGTGTGCAGATAAGCTTGCAAATCATGGTCCCTGTATTGTTGGTACATCTTGGAGGGATGACTGTCCTCGTTTCGTTCGAAAGGATTTTTTTTAGGGATTGGTTTGGTTTTCCAATCTACTGTTTCCCTTAGTCTTCTTTTATTTTTGCTTTTTTCCTTTCTTTTTATTTTTTTTTTCCACCGTTATGGGTTATGTTTGGGCCCCATCTTCCATTGTATTTTCTCTTTATTTATATATGATATAATATCAGGAGTATGTTTTCAGATGACTTTTGATTGTTACGAGTGTCAACCTAGTTGGGATATGTCTTACGACCAATTTGATGCATGTACATACTTTTGACTTAGGAAAAAAATACAAATTAGATAATATTATGTACTTCATCTCTTTTTTTGTCGAAATATTACTTCATCTCTTGTGCTTAAGATTTACCAAAAGATAGTGAGTCACTACCCCAAAAAAAGGCTTCAACAACGCCTTTTTTTGGCCTTTTAAGCGATATTAAAGCCACTGCTATTGTAAGTGTACCTTCTTTATGATCCCTACTGTATGATAAATTTTGGCACTTTCAAAAAGGTTTTTTGTATATAATCCAATAGCAGTTTGAGAAAAAGAGCAATATAGGCCCTAAGTTTAATAGTTTTTCTTTTAAAAAGCGTTGTCATAGGACATATCTTTAATAGCGCTTACCTAGTTACCTTACAAAGTGCTATTAAAATGCCACTTTTTTTATATTAATGTTGTTTGCAACCCAAGTGCAGTCATATTCTTCTCAGATTGCAGATATCAAAAAACTACATTCAATTTTTAATATCAAATAACATTTCAATTACTAATTGATCCAAAAACTTGTCTAAAAATATTATAATAACAATCATTTGTTTAGTAAAAGTTGAAATAAATTAGTCATTTATTTCAGAACGGAGGGAACAAAAGATGACTATAAACTCATCGAGCTAACTTATATGTCATTCTCTATTTGTATAGTCGACATAAATATTATATCAAGAACACTGCAAAAAGATCCTCTCAAAGTAAAACTCTAGAAAAAGATATCCATTTACTTTTTACGGAATAATATTTTTTTAGATATATCCATTTTCTTTTTACAAAACAAACTAGATTTTAAGAATAATATTTTTTTAGATAAACGAAATCGTAAAGCCATTGAAAACTCACACACGTAAATGAAGGTATTGGGGTTTGATTCTGGTCATAATGTTCAGTCTAACAATTTTGATAATTTTGTCGGTCAAGTTAGGACTTTTGGACTCAAGAAAAATATTTAAATAAGAAAAATATTTTTTATCAAAAAAATCATAACGATTTTTAAAAACAGTATAATTATTAAAAAAAAATGTCTTATTAGAAATATATTTTTATAGAAAAAGTCAAGCATGTAATAAGACACATGTTGAGAGAGACAAAAGAATAGATAAAACCCTGCACATAAATAGGACTAAAATTTAAAAGAGAAAGCATTTGTTGACACCACATCCATCCAACTCACATATGTTCTCTCTCTTGATTTCTCTTATGTCTCTTTGTTTTGTGTCTATCCCAAATGTAGAATTAATGGACGAGGGTTCTAAGTATCACCCACCATATATAAGCATAACTTCTATTAGGGTACTCTTTTTTTTACTCCAATAATGGAGCTAAGGAAGCATACCCTTTGTTTGAAATTATGTGCAGTTGCATGTTTATATCTATTGTTGGAAGTGAATGCATTATTGAATGATCAAGATTATATATCAGCCATTGGAGATCCTGGTATGAAAAGAGATGGCTTGAGAGTTGCTATTGAGTCGTGGAATCAATGCAATGAGGTTGGAAAAGAAGCACCAAACATGGGAAGTCCAAGAATGGCTGATTGCTTTGATATCAAATACCATAAACATCAAAGTAAGTGACCATTTAAAATATAGAGTAGGCTTATTTGCATTGTTTACTTGAGTATTGCAATTTGGCTCTCACATTTTGAAGTGGTTTGGGTCCCTATGTTTTCCCTTTGTGATTTTGATAGTACTATTCTCATGGTTTTTCCAACATTTACGTTGAGTTATTAACGTTAATTGATACGATATCCAAATATGAGAGATATGATTGTCACGTCAATTAATAATATGACTTAGCATAAATTGTGGAGGAAGTTGGAAAGAAGATCAACATTTGCTCGATTACAATCACAAATATAAAAAAATTGGACACACATTATTTTTTAGAGAAAAAAAAATTTGGACACACATAATCATACATATTAATTACTAATTATTTAGAAACATATATTATTTAATTATTTTTTCTTTTTTTACTTATTTGTGTGTGGACAAATCAAAATGATTTGTAGTTGTGATCAAGCAAATCTTATTATGGGAAAACACTACCAAATCACATAGAAAAATAAACATGAGAAGTCAAAAATACTCAATAAAATAGACTTTCAAAGTTGTACAGTTGTGATATTTGACGGATCAAAAGTGAAATTAAGTCTTAATTATTATTTATTTTTTTGAGGAATTAAGTCTTAATTATAACCACTTCTAAATTCATAGATGAAGTGATTCTTTTGATTAGTTTATGTGTAGTAGTTTACTTGTCAGTTTAATATTTGTTTTTGTATTTCAATCTTTTTTCTTTTGTTATTTTTTTTCGGTGATTGGAGTTTGAACCCCAACTTTGCATATATTATAAATTGTCGTTAACAACTGAAGTTAAACTGATAGGGACAAGTTATTTGGTTTCTTATAGGGTGAGAAACTATTTTAATTTTCTCCCGAAAGTAAAACTATTTTAATTTCTAAATTTGTTCAAAGTTAACTTTTTTTTTTGTTACTACTACGTCCTCCATGCCAATGACGTCAATGTTAAAATCGATTAGAAATTAATTGTTTTTTTTTAATAAAGAAATTAATTGTTATGATTTGCTCAATTACAAATTAAATGTTATGATTTGCTAGTTGTGATGTCAATTATGTTTAATTAATGTTATTGATTTTGACATTGATTGTAATTGATTTTAATTATATTATAAATACAAAGTGTGCTCTATCTAAACACACAATCATCCGCACAAATCTACCGTTTTTATATTATACATTTCTAATCATGTGACACGTCAAAATTAATATCTTTCTGAACTTGGATAAATTTTATGATCACTAGCAGAAAAGGTGAAATTAGTTCACAAGGTGCAAGAATGGGAGAACAGGTTAGGCATATCAAGCAATAATGAACTCCTTTTGAAGACAAAAAATGCAGACATGTATGCACCTTGGAAGGAGTTATACTTGGGTAAAAAATGTGAGGTTTTAGATACTCCAAGACCATGGCAATTTTGGATGATAATGCTCAAAAGTGGAAACATGGACACTTTAGCTGCAATTTGTCCAAAAAATGGCTTCAAAGCTGAGCCATTTCCACAACATGATTTTCCTTGCTTTGGAGAAGGGTGTATGAATATGCCATCAATGTACCACAATTATACACAAGTGTATGGTGTTGAAAAGAAGATTATGAGAGGAAGTTTTTATGGTTCATGGGATTTGAATGCTACTAATGATGCAAATTTAGGTTATATGAATGATACTTCTTATTACTCTGTGACTTGGGAGAAGGAAGTTGGTAATGGAAGTTGGATTTTTCATCATGTGTTGAAGACTTCTTCTAAATATCCTTGGTTAATGCTTTATCTTAGATCAGATGCTACTACAGGATTCTCTGGTGGTTACCATTATGAAACAAGAGGCATGACAAAAATTGTGAGTTGTTTTACCTCTACTTTATGTTTATTAGCATTTTTATTAGTAAATACTCAAATTGGTCGTGAAAATTGTACCACTTTAGACTCTCGCATTGTCGATATTCTAAAATGATCCCTAAGATCGCAAAACTATGATCAATTTTGTCCATCCATTGGTATTTTAGGGACTAGAATGTCACGGATGCATTTGATAACATATTTAAACAAGAGGGAAGAACTTGATTAACATTTTGCAACATCAAAATATATCAAGGTTTATTTTGAAATGTTGATAAGTTGAATATTTACTCTTTTATTCATATGCTTCCGAAGTCATCCATCATATAAAATAAAATTATGTAGGTGCCAAAGTCACCACATTTTAAGGTAAGGTTCACACTTGATATCAAGAAAGGAGGGGGTCCAAGGAGCCAATTCTACCTCATGGACATGGGAAGTTGTTGGAAGAACAATGGAAAGCCGTGCGATGGGGATGTCACGTCTGATGTAACCAGATACAGTGAAATGGACATAAACCCAGAAGCTGAACCATCGTGCAAACCCAACCATCTTGAACAATGTCCTCCTTATCATACCTTCTCAAATGGCACCCGAGTTCACAGAACCGATGCGGCCAAGTTCCCCTATGATGCGTACCTTCTCTATCGTGCTCCAGGAAATGCAATGTACTTGGAGAAACCGGTGATACCATCTGATCCGTATAGTAACCCGCAGCCTCAAGAGATACTCCAAATTTTGCCGCACCCGGTTTGGGGCGAATACGGGTATCCAACAAAGAAAGGTGAAGGTTGGATTGGTGATCCAAGAACTTGGGAGCTTGATGTTGGAAGACTCTCTCAATCTCTTTATTTTTATCAGGCAAGTTCTCATGTTCCTTGACATTTTCTTGAAATGATGATTCATACAACTTTGATTATGAGCTCCACTATCAATTTTGGAATGATCATTGATGAAAGCAGAAGAAATTAAAAATGCTTCGTATTTTTTATTAACAATATTTCCTGTTGACATATTTAATGTAGGACCCAGGTACTGAACCTGTAGAGAGACACTGGCCATCAATTGACTTGGGGACTGAAATATATATTAGTGGTGGCCAACTAGCAGAATGGACAGTTAGCAACTTTGATATTATCATCCCAAAAGATTATGCTTATTGAAATTTCAAGATTAACAATTTACATGTTTAGCTCAGCAACACTTCAGCTTCGTAGCTTGTGAGATTTACTTGTTAGTCAATTTTATAATGGCTAAGTTCACCTATTGTCATGTTTTAGAGCAAGTGTATGATAGCCATAGCAACATATCCTTCACAATTTAAGGATCAAATGTTGTAGAAAATTGAAATAGAATTCATTTACTATGGTTCTCCTTTTACCATGGATAATTTATTCATCAAAAGATGGAGAGAAACAATCAATTTTTTATTAATTAATTAAATGATGTACATATAATTACAAGGATGACATTATGAAAGCAGAAATAGAAAACAAAAACTAAACCCAACTAAAAGTTAACCAACTTTCTTCACTCCTAACTTAGACACAAAGCATTTATGGCAAATCTCTCTTTGAGAGCTCCTAATCTATGTCAATCCATACTGAAAGCCTGCAGAATGCCTGTGAGCAGCAACGGCTACTGCTGCAGCACCAGCTGCACCGAATTGAGACTGTGCCTGCAACAATTTTGCGTCAATAACGGTGACAGGATCGTTTAACAGATCATTCTTGCCCTGTTGGTGGTATGGATTGGTATTAAGATCGATAGCTGGCCTAGTTGGCACGTTACACTTCTGCTGTGAGTGTTGATGTTTGCCTTGTGAATTATCCTTGTATGTTTCTGGTGTAGTTTTTGTGCTAGTTTGGTGCGCGTGTGCAACCCTCTGGAAACAGTGTGGAGAGATTGCTTGAGGAATAGCATTTTGGTAGAAGATCCTTGCGTCATAATTATCTTTTGTGCTTCTTCCACTGTCATAGAGAACTGACCCGGTAACTCTTCCTGATTTGGCTGTGAGGAAAGAAAACCGGTTAATAATTAGGTAGAGACCAGAAAAATGAAACCAAATTAGTACCACCAAATTTTGTTTATTTTCTTTTTATCTTGTTAATTACGGCAAGTAATGGTTTTAAATCGCAGACTGCAATTGCGCCGCAATATAACGGTTTTCGAGGTCTCTGCAACGGCATCACGACCACAATTGTGGCCTTCATCACTAATCATCAGTCATATGTCAGCATTTTACCACAATATATATGTCTGCAGCATAACCGCACTGCAACTTAAAACCATGTCAAGTACCATGCCACTTATATAATTCATACCTGCTGGCGCTCTTGGAGGTGGTCGTAAACCCTTTGATTGACTTAAAGAATTTGATTCTGCTGCTCTGGAAATATTGAATGCCTCTTGTGTGATTTGTCTGTTCGCATATGGAGCAAAAGACTGTTGTGCACTGGGGGGAATTGTACTAGAGAGAACAGTGGACCTTACAAAAACAAAACAAAAAATATATGATTATATGAAATATTCATCCAAAAATATAAAGTTTAAAAAAGCAACCAAACTCAACATGCAAACCAACGCTTTTTTTTAAACGACAAAATTTTATTGACACACCCCACGTACACGACGTACCAAAAGTGAATGAGAAGACTACCGAATTCAGGAAAGAAACAAAAGCTAACTACAAAGCTTAGACTAAAAAAAACAGGAAACTAAGGCTCCCCACAACACAGGGAACCAAAGCCACCACCGAAAATCAAAAACAGCAGACTTAAAACCACATGACCAAAAGCGCACACACCAACCCAGGGATTACCAACAAGCCATAATAAAATCAATCAATCCTCCAAGCAAACAATGATATATAGCAAAAACTGAATACAATAACTACAAAGCCTTTCATGGTTAGTGCATGTCATTCTTACCTAGGAAGGGAGACATGCTTCCTTTCTGGAGGAATCACCGGGCCACATTTACCATTATTCTCCTCAAGATAAGCAAATTGCTTTCTGAATTGGTCTATTGCACTGCAAAGAAAATACCTCGGTCAATATTAAGTAATAATTGTGCAACTTCGTTACATCGGAAAAAAAGGAGAGAAAAAAAGACAATCGTTGTTAAGCTGACCTAGGGTACATGAAGTTGGTGCCTTCAGTTCCATTAATGTAATCTTTAAGCAGCTGAGGATGATATTCAAGTATTTCCCGATATATTAGTTCCTTAATATCGTCTTTTGACACCCGCCTTCTCTCAAACTCAAACTCCATTCTTGAAATTGACTGAGAAGAAGGTTCTCTCTCAATTTTTGCCAAACCCTTAAAGAAAGGATCAGCTAGTGCCTGCGAATCAAACACGCAACAGTTTCTTTCCGATTTATTTTGAAGAAAAAGACAAATTCCAATACAAAAATCTTGAAATACACTCCACTAGATGGGGGCATAACCTATTCCATGTTAGGTGAATAAATACCTCTTGGGCTGTCGGTCGATCCTTTGGATCAAATGCTAAAAGCCTTTGCAATAGGCGAAGGGCCAATGGATCAGCATTTGGAAATTTCCGTTCAAATGGCACAGGAAGTTTCTTCCGCATCTCCATCAAGTACTTCCTTGCCTTCTCATTTCGAACCTACAAAAAAGTTGAATAAATTAATCGTCAACACTAGTTCTTTTCATGAATAAAAAATAATGACAAGCACGTGAGAATGAAGATTAAGTTAAAAAACAAAAGAGTGGTCCATACTCCTGAGATAATTTCGGGCGGTGGTGTTCCAAGAAGATCAGTAATCAAATCTAATTGATGCACAATACTTTTACCAGGAAACAATGGCTTTCCTGTAAGCACTTCCGCAAAAATGCATCCAATGCTCCATATATCAATTGCTGGTGTGTACTGCACAAAAAAAGCTAACGATATCAGAATATTAAAGAGGAGAAATTACACATTTCAACCAAACCACTTCAGGGAAACAGGACAAACCGACACAGTTACCTGAAGGACAGATAAATTCAACTTCCAGGAGAGATCAATAGTCCTCCCTGAACAAGAATTATTATAATCTAGGCATTACTCTTTACTATTAAACACACAGAAAGCATTCCATACAGAAATAATAAGTGCAACATTTTTACAAGTTAGGCAAACACATTTTCAATTTCTCTTTATTTGATAAACATAATCTACCACATAAAACAGTGGAAAATATAATGATCAGCAGAAAATATACCATTTTGCCGAGATAAAATCTCATGAACATTCCAATCTTTCTATGACTAGCTGTCAAATTCTAATGTCATGTCATCTATATGCCTTCCTACTAGTGTAAGGACTTGGGTTCTCAAAAAAAAAAAATTGGAAAGATTTTATTCAATTTCGCTTCATCAACAATTACTCAACTTTTACATGCCAAACATCCAAAATGAACATTATACTCAAAACGAACCACTCTGCCTTACACTCCAAACTCCAAATGTGGATGGTTTCAATAAAAAAAATAAAAAAAAAGGTGGTTAGATTTTAAATTAAAATTTCAGGGAATTCACATGGTTATGAGTGCAATAAATCAAATACTCAAACCTTAGAAAGAAAACCAGTTACAAAAGCAACATGATATGCAATGACAATATCCAGAAAATCATTATTATTTGTTCAAACTTGTATCGGTAATGAAGTCAACAAAGATGACCTCGTAGCAAATGTTGTGTCCCAAACAATAACCACAGATGGGTTAAATACAAATTTTTCAGCAAAACTATACCTTAGCGAAGAAAGACCCGCATAGTTCAGGGGCTCTGTACCATCTTGTAGCAACGTAATCCTGCAATATGCACCAAAAGAAAGCTTTGAAAACCTCAACATTTTTCAGAAACAGTAATAACTTCCACGTGCTCTATTAAAAATTCAAATCGAATAAACCACATTACCGTCCAAAAGGTTGTTGTTGGGGTATCATTGAATGCAACTCTTGCCAGTCCAAAATCACAGACTTTGAGTTTGCAGTTTGCATTTGCAAGTATATTCTTGGGTTTAAGGTCTCTGTGATATACATTTGCTGCAGTAGTACAGAAAACAAAATATTAGCGATTAAGCACCGTGTTTTATTGAAACATGACACATGTGCAACAAGAATACAAATAAAGGCCAAAATGAAAGAGTGAAGACCTGTATGCATAAACTTCAGTGCACGAAGCATTTGATAAAGAAAAAACTGTTGGTGTTCACGAGTCAAGTCATCATTAGCTTTGATGACTTGATGGAGATCAGACTCCATGAGCTCAAAGACAACATAAATATCTTTAAATTCCCTCTTTGAAGGCGGCAACATAATCCGCTTAATCTCAACGATATCAGGGTGTCTTAAAAGTCTTAGCAACTTGACTTCCCTTAGGATTCTAATGGCATCAGAGATATGTTCAAAAACATCATGAATCTTCTTGATCGCAACTTTTCCCCCAGTGTGTGTGTCAATAGCTGCACATACAACTCCGTAGCTACCCTTCCCAATAACTTCGAGAATTTTGTATCTGTTGGCATCTCCATACTCAGTGAAAAACTTTACCTCTTTAATATCCTGCACATCCGTAAATTATCCAAAATATTATGATCCATAAAACACTTCACCAAAGCTAGAAAATAACTCAAATCATCTGGGAGAAAAAAATGTAGGAACCAAACATAACTACATATAAGTATGATAGGTTATCCTAGTCATTCAGTTTCACATAGCTTGATAAAACACTCGGTTTAAGCATTATGATTTCACAAATCATCAACCCAAGCAACATTAAACTATAAAATCTGCCAAATAATTAGACTGAAGTGGGCTCGAAAATTATACAAAAATTTCAACTAGGAATAATAAAATGCACATAAAAGCCATGAAGCACTAACACAGACAACACACTGACACGTTGACACCGGTAATAATTTGAGAAACTGGCATAATTGAATGTAATCACATGCATACCGGACACGCATTTGATCACAAGTATCGGTGCTATGGTCACTGAATAATATCCAGCTATAAACAACCACAATTAATCAAAAAAAATTAAACAGAATTTAAATCAAACAAACAGTGATAACTACTGCTCAATCAAAACTCAAAACTAGAACCTCTAAACTAAAATCACATAAAATAGAAAACATAAAACCCTAAACTTCAAATCCAGCAACCACTTTGAAGCAAAATAATGCAACAACTTTTAACAACAAAATTCCCTATAACCAAACACAAGTGCTTCTAACAATTATATCCTCAACCCAAATTTAAACAAACAAATAAAAATATCATTTTTCACATTTTTTGCACACCCCAGTTTCCAATTTTCCATTTTTTCCACACCATCAAACTCCATATCAGTTCAAAACATAGTAACAAACCCTAAACACAAAAGGGCCAATCTTAAAATCAAAAATCATAAAAAAGAAGCAACCTTCTTGAGTTGATCTTTCTGCATCTTGTTCTTCTTTCCTTCAGGGTCAAAAGATCAAACAAGTAATGTTACTTTAAAAACTAGATCGAATTTTACGCTGACAGTTGAAAATTGAGCGAAACAAAGCGAAAATTCCGAAATTGTTGTTCCTATATGGTGAAGAGTTGGAGAAGACTTTGAGGTGTAACAGAAGAAGAAACGCTTTGAGTTCAGAAGATCTGAAGAATTCAGAGAGAGAGAGAGAGAGAGAGAGAGAGAGAGAGAGAAAGAAGCCAATTGAGAAGAAGCAAGTACGAATATTCCAATTTATTCATTGCTTTGTTAATTTGTACTATATATATATATAAGATAGGAAATGGATTAAATGTAATAGTCAAAATTGACCATATTTTGATCTTAGCCATTTGCTTTTTTTTAATGGTCAAGATTTCATTGACGGTGCCAATTTAAAGAATTTCCATGTTACAGCAACTTTAAAAAGGAATGGTGTGTGATATTTTAGAATAGACATGGCAACGAGGCGGATCGGGGCGGGTTTAAGCATCCCCGTCTCCACCTCCGCTTCCATGCATCCGCCCTGCCTCCGTCCCCAAACTATATTGAGGGTAACAATTGAACATCCAACCCCGTCTTCAATGGGGATGGGTTTCCCGACTCCACCCCCACCTCGACCCGCGAAAACTCTATTTTTTATAAAAATATTTTAAAAATGCATATTTTTTCATAGCAACAAAAAACAATAATTATTTTTTCGAGGCGGGGACGGGTTTTGTTGCCATGTCTATTTTACGCGTAGAGAAACAAATCTTTTTAGTAAAGGTCTTGTTGATCATTGTCTTCGAGACAATGGTTAAGAAATCTCCAAATAGAAACTTTGTCTTGAAAATATAAGATGTTATTGTTTATTAAACAATGATTAGACAACTTTTTCATGAAAACGTGCTTGTTTTAAATGCTTAATTAATGTCCTTAAAATCACCAAACTAACTCCTAATTGTCAAAAGGTTGGTGTCATAAGTATTTTTATGAATAGCTCAAGAGCACCCTTATCTCGCTCTAAGACTAAATATGATAGTTTCGTAGGATACGAAAATAAACTAGATTCAATGGACGAAAAGAAACATGAAAACATTATACATGAGTGATTTTTATCTTCCAACACAATCATGAGTTGTCACGCGAGGGTGGTTTGGGTGGTGGCCGCACAAACATGAGACATTCTTCATTGTCATTGTCTTCAAAGACAACAATGTTATCCTCATCTCCATCTGATACATTGACTTTGTTGTTCTTCATCACTTTTTTTTATTTTTGTGTCGACGGATCCATTTTCCAAAGCCCTAGAGAGAGGTTGTAGAAAATAGTTTTGTGAGCATAAAACAAAACATAGGAAAACAAGTTTCCAACATAGTGAGATAGATTACACCGACAGCTGGATACACGATTCAATATACGCCAAAACCTCTAGCAGTGAGCAAAACCCTAGAGAGAGGCGGCGCAAGGAGTTTCAAATAACCCCCGTAATTTGGATGATGTTTGAAAACAACCTTTGTAAAAACAAAAACACAGGTATCATCTCCTATAATTTTAGATTTTTCATATATAGTTGTCATCATGCTAAAAAAAATATTTCTCAAATAGCCTTTATAATTTTGATAAGGTCTGAAAATAGCATCTGTAAATGGCTAAAATATAAAGGATCCAAAATTACATGGATAAAATTTATACATTATATTTTACAAGAATTATTTTCAAAAATCGTATAAATTACACATACCATTTGAGGTATTAACCTAAAAAATATCTCATCCCATCCCATCAAAATAAATCCTAAATAGAAAGTAAAACAGAGATATCAATATATTTTAGTTCAGCGAGAATCAAAATACACCAACTCAAATCATATCATAACTCAATTTTTATTGATGCTAGTTTCTAGGTCCATGTTTATATTCATTGATTCTAGATTTCTATTGTCTAGGTCCATGTTTATAAATAAATCCATATTATGAAATTTTTATGCAGGTCCATTGTCAAGAAAATGTTTGTCAATATCTCCATGTGAGAAAAATGCTAAAAAAAAGAGTAATCATTTCCAAAAAAAAAAGAGAGAGAGAGTAATTAAGTCTTCCATTCACATGACAAAAAGAGAGAAGGTTAAAAGGAATATTTTCATCGTTGAACAAATTTTGAGAATGATTCCATAAGTTTAACATTTCTATATTTAGCATAGCATGCAAGTTGAAGTAAACGATGGACTTGAGGTCATTGAACTAACTTTATGGATATTTTAACACATTCTCAAAAATAGAAGAAGGTTTTACAAATAAAATAATCCTACCTGCCCCCACCCCCTACCCAAAACCAAAGAGTTACTTGATGTCTCTTTCGTTAACATTTCAAAAACCAAGTCATTTCTATGCTACCTCTATTGCAGACCATTTTAATGGACAATCCACTATGAACTATAATTTAAAATCACTACATCAAAACGTGTTCACAAATCTAAGGCAAATAATTGCATGAGCCACCATGATAGGTGATCTACAATAGACTACCATGTTCTAATGTTATTTGGAACATTAGATTTGTTGTACGTGATTTAGGCTCCGTTTGTTTTAGATTTTTTCTTAAATTTTTTTTTTTTCATTTTTAAATGTTTGTTTAGGATTTTTAGAAAAATCATTTTATAAAAGAAAATAAAAAATTCTATTTTGATTCTAAAATGAAAAGCTATTATGATTAGCTTTTCTCAAAATCTATTTTTCAACAACAAGGAGGTAGCATATGTACATATTAAAACTCTTTCAAAAAAAAAATGTACATGTTAAAACTCATTTTTTAAAGAAAAAAATGGATTTTTATGGGTAGTAGGCAAACAAAAATAATTTCATTTTTTTTTTAAATCTCTAAAAATTAATCTCTAAATTCTTTTAACACAAAATTTATTTTTTTTAAGTTAAAACAAACGCACCCTTAAATGTTATTTTTGGGCTTGGTTTTCACTTTCCATGCTATATTTTGTAACTTCTTGCATGATTGCATGATGGTTTCATATAAAAGGTCAGATTGTCTGAATGTTGTTGATTTTCTCTTTCAGATCTCAACTCTTCACATGTGCTAATATATGTTTGGTTCCGCGGTGAAAAATATTAATTTTGATCAAATTGATTTTGTAAAATTGATTGAATGTGAAGTTGTTTGTATTTAGATATATTCATGCAAGAGTTTAATTTATATACATCGTCAGTGTACAGATGTTCTACGCATGCATGTGTTACCACATTTGTTAATGAATTATTACAAATTATGTGTTTTTAACTCATTAAATGATGTAAATACTTTTTTTTAGGGAAAAATGATGTAAATACATGTGTAAAACATTTGTATATTGACAATATGTATATAAATTAAACTCTTTATATAAATGTGAATTAAACAATATGTGAATAAATTTGAATGTAAAATCATGTTTGAAGTAAAAAGTTATAATTTTTTTTGTTGAGCAACGACAGAACTGGTTCATATCATTCAATAAAAAAGTGTCAAACTAGACGGTACATCAGAGAAAATATGGGGGGTAGGGTGGGATAAGGAAGCTCTAGCTATGTTATGAGCTACCTTATTTTCTTGTCTCCTTACAAAATGCACAGAAAAGTTAGCGTGCAAAGACAAAAGTTGTTTACAATAAAAAATAATGTCACCAAGTTCATTGTGGGGGTTGGCACTAGAGTTCACAGCATCCACCACAATTTTGCAATCAGATTCGAAGATAACAGATTGCATGCCTCATGCAATAGCCAGTTTGACTGCTTCAAGAAGTCCGGTAGCTTCCGCCTCAGGTGGAGTGACTCTAAGAAACTCATAATTAGACATGCCAAGCAGAAAATGACCCATGGAGTCTCTGAAGCATAAACCATAGCCCATGATAGAGTTATTGTTAAACAGTGCGCAATCAACATTACATTTAACAACTGTCAACAGAGGCTTCTCCCACAACGCATCATGTGTTATTTCTTGCACCGGATTTTTTGCCTGTTGCATATAGCTCCATTCATAGAGTGTGTCTCTTGCTCGATTACAAACCACAAGTGGCGGTGTATTCACATTGTCCCAAATTTTTCTATTGCGACATTTCCAAAGGCTCCATAGAGTCATAGCTGCCAATGCCACTTGAGAAATGGATAACCTGTCAAAAAAAGTGAACAACATAGAGGGAAAATCACTGGAAGTGAGAAGAAGATCCCGAACAAGATTATCCAGCTTCAGTAATTTCCAACAGCTTGTTGCCTTAGAGCAAACAAAAAAGATGTGCATTTGTGTTTCCGCTAATTCATTACAGACCACACAAGTATCGTCGCAAGGGATCCCCTTTTGCAGAAGTCGGGACCTTGTTGGAAGGCATTGGTGTACAACGCCAAATGAAGGAACGAACACGCGGTGGTGCCTTTAGCTGCCATATTCTGCCCCAGTCAATATTCTGCTACACATTATTTGTCTCGGCAGCAAGGGCTATGCAACTATTATAAGCAGATTTGACAGAATAGGACCCGTCAATGGTGTGCTGCCATACGCGTATATCATCATGAGCACGATGACGAAGAGGGATATTAAGGATAGCTGCAGCATCTGCGAAAGAGAAAACTGAATTAACAACATTTGCATCCCATGTGGATAAATCAGAACTGAGTAAGACGCGAACAGTAAGGTCTTCCATATGAGGTGGAGGGGACGTTGAAGGCTTAAGTGAGGGAAGGGAGCGAATCCATGGCATGGACCAAACATTGATTTTCGAACCGTCACCAATCTTCCATCTATAGCCCAAGGTTATAAGAGATTGAGAACTCCATATGCTCCTCCAAGTGTAGCTTGGATTGTGGCCAATATTGGCATCCAAGAAATCCCAACGAGGGAAATATTTAGCTTTGAGAATTCGAGTGAGTAAGGAGCTAGGTTCAGTAAGGAGTTTCAAACCTTGTTTACCAAGCATAGAGAGGTTGAATGCTTCCATGTTACGAAAACCAAGACTACCATTGGACTTATGAAGAGTAACTTTGTCCCACCTCATCCAATTTATTCCTCGTTGACCGTTCTTTTTCGACCCCCAATAGAAGGAGTTCATCATCATCTTGATTTCTTCACAAAGGGAAGTAGGAATCAAAAATGCCCCCATACAATAAGAGGGGATAGCCTGTGCAACAGATTTAATAAGAACTTCTTTACTTGCCCGAGAGAGATCTAGAACTCCAAGATTGACATTTCTTCCAAATTCTTTCCTTGAGATAATTAAATATTGACTTTTTGCTTCGTCCCACAATTGACGGTAGCCCCAAATAATTACTGCTGCCAATGCTTCCAGTAACACCAAGAAGTGAAGAAATTGAAGTAACAATGTTATTTGGGGTATTCTTGCTAAAAGCAATAGTTGACTTACCAAAATTAATGGCCTGTCCGGAGGCAATTTCATAATCCGATAAGATGCTTTTGAGACTAGACGCTTCAGATACGGTAGCCTTACAGAAAAGAAAACTATCATCCGCAAAGAGCAGGTGACTTATAGATGGTGCCTTGCGACAGATACGGATGCCATGCAAGTTTCCGTGGTGCTCATGATGTTTTATTAAGGATGAGAGACCTTCGGCACACAAGATGTAGAGATAAGGCAAAAGAGGACAACCTTGTCTGAGGCCATGTTCAGGAGTGATTGGGCCAATCCGATCTCCGTTAAAGAAGACATGATATTCGACAGAGGTAATGCACACCATCATCCAAGAAATCCAACGATTACAGAAGCCTATTTTGGTTAAAACAGATTGCAAGTATTGCCAACTGACGCTGTCAAAAGCCTTGGATATATCAAGCTTTAAAGCCACCTCACCAATTTTACCTTTTTGCTTGCTCGGAAGATATGAATTTTCCAATTAGAGGACGAAGATGATTGGCAAGGACTTTAGAAATGATTTTGTAGAGAACATTACAAAGTGAAATGGGCGAAGGTCTATGATGGTTTCGGGACGATCACCCTTTGGAGCCAAAACAATGTTAGTATCGTTGAGTTGAGATGGGAGGATACCCGCGTTCAGCCAACAACAAGCTGAATTAAAAAGTTCCTCGCCAAGATCAATCCAAAAATGTTGGTAAAAAGTCGGGTTAAGACCGTCAGGGCCAGGCGATTTGTCGGGATGCATGCTGAAAATGGCCTCCTTGAACTCATTGATACTGAACGGCTGAGTGAGAGTTTGTTATCCTCTTCTGTTACCTGAGACTGCACACAAGAGATCACAGGGTCTGTAGTACCATGAACAACTTTAAAAATAGAAGAAAAGTAGTCTCGGACATGCATGGTAAGATCATCATGAGTATTAAGCCAAGTACCATTGGGGAGACGAAGCTTTGTGATCGTATTCTCTCTCTTCCGAGCTGATGCAAAGGCGTGAAAGAATCTGCTATTTGTATCTTCGTCTTTTAGCCAATAAACTTTGGAATGTTGTCTCCAATAACTATCCTTTTGGAGGAGGAGAGTAGCCAGATTATTTTGATGAGCAATCAGTTCAGGGTCGCTTTGATCAACAAAATTTAGGCGAGCATTTTCGATGAGGCTGCGTTGTTGGCTTATATGATACTGGAAGTTTGGCAAGTTAGAATTAATTTAGAGTTAGAATTAATTTGAGAGACAATCAATTTTGTCTGAAAAATCAAATTTTTCTCTCTCAGCCGTCAAACCAAATACATACTTAGTTAATCTTTGTTTGGTTGTTGGGTAAAGTTAAAGAAACCAGAAAACACCTAATTTAGTTTTTTTTTGGTCGAAAGCACCTAATTTAGTTGAATAGATGTTCTTTTTACTTTGACCCGTGAGGAGAGGATAGAACTAATGGAACTTTAAGATCTTATGGTTGAGATTGAATAAAAATTGTGATCTATTGTAGACCAATTAATTAAAGTAGTTGTTGATATTAGTGATTGTCTTCAAATTCCCAATCAATTGGTATCTTTTTTGAAAGTTTGTGCAATTATAACCGTTAAAAAGATCTTTATTTTCTATTGATTTAGAGCTCTAATATCCGATTGTGATATGATTTGGTGGACCACTTCCTTTTGTTCAATTATATGGTTGGATATCATGCTTTGTTGTTCACATCACAATTTACAACGTCTATATCTGCTAAAATGACAACACAATAAGTCAAGAACGGATAATTTCACTTGGATTGTTGTATTGTAGAAAATAATTTGTTTTAGATTAATAATACTAGTCAAATTCTTTTGTTGTAGATTCTTTTTCTTTTTCCCGTTGATTATAAGAAAAAAATATTGAAAAAAACTCAAGTCTTACCTTGCATAAATATGACTTTTAATAAAAGTTTATAAAAATGACGCATTCCTTACCTCTTGAACACGCATATATTAAGTATACTTTCGAATGGAAAAAAGTGCTTTTGTTTAAAAGTATACTTCTCAACTAAATAAAAACAGTTTTATTTTTTTCTTCAAGTATAAATCGAGATGCATGTTGGGAGTGAAAACATAAGTTTTCTTCTTTAATTGAATTGAATAATTATCAGATGATTTAGAAAATTGTTCTTCTCCCGTTTAAAATTGTTCATTCCCTTACTTCAGCGAGAGTTAACTCACACTAGACATTTTTCAGCATAAGTTAACTCACGCTAGCACTTTTAAGATCGGTGACCCGACTTAAAAAGTGATTGGACCGATCTTAAAGTACCACGTGAGTTAACTCACGCTAAAAAATGTCAAGCGTGAGTTAACTGGGTTAACTCTCACTTAGTTAAGGGAATAAGCAATTTTGAAAGGGAGAGTAATTTTCAAAGATTTAAGCTCTAGAAAACCGAACCCAAATGCTCCAATTGATCCAAAAAACTTGATTGGACCCCAAATAGGATTGACATTCTTATGACTAAACTTAGCTCATGGAGTTCCATCAACTACTTAGAAGGTTTTAATGAAATAAAATGATATACAACTTGATTGTGCCACTTTTTCAAAAACTTTTAATAGATTAATGAATTGTTTTGATCCATCAATTACCATTCAAATTCATTCAATCGTCCATTTTGTCATCTCTACTTTGAATAACTCCTCCCAACTTCCTCTGTTCACATCACAGCTGATGAATAGTCCTTTAATCAACGGATTGTATTGAAGAAATATTATATTATCTCATCCCAAATTTGGCAATCAAAACATGGACGTTTCAACAAATGATTAGTTGAAATTAATACTCATAATGCAAAAGCCAAATAAACTTTTAAAACTTATTAAACAAGTTTCCAAAATCAAACCTGAACCATGCATTTTATACAATTTACCTAAGGGTTGACATTTCGAAATCTAACCATGACTATTAGGTGAACCCTTTAAACTAACCTTGTCTTATTGAAATGACAAACAAACTACAACCTCGAGAAGTGCCCATCTACAAAAAAAGCTTCTTCATACAAGTTTTGTTTTCTTTGTCATTTACAAGGGTCTTGTCTTTGCCATGCACAGTTATTCTATTCCTGCTACTCCTTATTGTGATCTCTAACAACCAAAAGTTATTATACTTTTATCAGTCACAGAAAATCAATTGTGTTAATCTACACGGATTCACATGTATAGCTTAAAAGAATATTGGTAGGAAAGAGAAATAACATATTTAAGCACTAGCAGCACATTCTCTGTGTTATTGAAACAAATTAAAGCACAAACCAGGATAAGTGTAAAGAATTATTTTTATAAATGCACGTGTTAATTGTACATGGAAGTGCATCTAAAGAAATTCAATAAGAATTGTTAAAAAAAAGAATTATGTAATTGAATCATGCAGGAAACGTTATAGCATAGACCATTTACGTACAGTCAGGATCATAAAAAATTTATTTAAATTAGCATGTATGGATTCGGACACCAGGCCCGTCCTTTAGAAGTCTAAATTATAGTTCTTGACTAAACAAGAATGAAAGAGTAAATCACAAGAATGAAACAAATGAAAGTGTTATAAGCAGAAATTGACCTTTTGCATGTACCTTCAATGATGATGATTAAGAAGTTCGAGAACAGATTTCCTATCTGGCATGCTGGGAATGGCTCCCTTAACTTGAACACAGAGAGAAGCTGCAGCAGCTGTTGTGGTAAAATCTCACATATTAGTTGGGCACATTTTTCCACAGAAAAGTCCAAGAAAATACACAGCAAAATACATTCTGCAACACATACCAGCAAATCTGAGGCATTCCTTCTTGGACTTGCCCTCCACCAAGGCCACAGCAAAAGCAGCAGTGAAAGTATCACCAGCTCCAGTTGTATCAATGACTGTTTTAGCAAAAATGGCAGGTTGCTGAATTGGTTCTTCTCCTTCTATGAAAAGGGCAGATCCTTTGGCACCAAGTTTCACGAGAACTTGCTTAACACCCTGAAATTTCAGAATTTTTTGATTAAAAAAACGCCAGAGAAGTAACCGCTGAGACTCTTGTAATGTCACGTATACAAAAGCAACATCAATCTACAAGCCTTCAGGGATCAAACAAGACACCCGAAGAGACAATGTAAAATCGATGGCACAGTCAATAAATATAAAATTTAATTCAATAGTTTGAAAGGCAGTTTTAGTGCAATAGTTGGAGTTACCGCCATGTGATTGGAGGTTACGGGTTTGAGTTGTGGAATCAAACTTTTGCAAATGGAAGACAAGGATGTCTACAATAGATCCACAATGGATCCAAGTCCAACCCTTCCCTGAAGTCTGAACCGCACTATGGCAGGGGCCCTATAGTACCAGGTTGTACTATATTAGCAAATTCAATAGTTTATTTGTTACTTGTTACCTTTTCCCCCCCATAATTTCACCTTATGGTGCATTTAATTGGATTTAAGGAAAAAATGTGTCAAATCAAGAGTTATATAATACTTTTCTCCCTATTTTACCCCAGCAGGTTGTAAAGAGCATTAGGACAAAACAGCTCTATTTCCCTCAACAGTCAACACAAAAGAAATTTCAAAACCTTGTTCGAGAAGTAGGGCAACCAAAGAAAAGAAAGGAGTGAGAACCTCATGAATATCTACACCCTGATCATTTCTTTCATATCTACACAAAGACCATTTCATTCTTATCTACACAGATATACTTTCTTTCTGCAGTGACACTTCTAATGCCACATATGCATGCATATTAATGAATATGGTAATGGATATAGCATTCATGTAGAACAATGTGCAACGAATTTCAATGTGATCCATAAGGTACTACTTTAACTCACCAATTTATGGCATTTTGCAGCAGCCTGTGTAATCTCTTCAAAACTTTCAGTCGGAAGTCCTGTAAGGCGACCAAGTTCACTTTCATTGGGACTAAAAATATCAACAAAATCCAGTAATTCTTGTGGAATAGGTGCATCCATTCCCCCGGCATCAAATATTACTGGCACACCAGCATTCTTCGCAGCCTGCATGCACCAGAGCAAAATACATTTTGCCAAGTTAAGAATCTTGCGGATGGAACATGTAATTGACGTGAAACATATCATATAATCACCGTACAAAGTGCATAGCAGATGAGTGTCTCCAACTAACTGTGTCCAGTTTCACAGCAGAAAATATTAGAATTAATTGTACTTCTGCCTAGTATAAAAATACATGTATTTTTTTTGTTACTCTCAGTCTCATGCATACTACAATGGTGAAAATTGATTCTGAATAAATTTCATTTTTACTAAATTGCATGTAAAGTTATTTATGTTTAGAAGCAAAATTACAAGAATTTCAAATCCCAGCTTCAAATTAGATTCAAGTTTGGAGGCAAAGTCAACATTACCCAAGAAAACTCAAACAGAACAGTATGATTCAATCAATTTTGCCTCCTCAAAAAGTGAAACCAATCATGCACTTATCTAACATAATCAATTTTGAAGAAATGTTTAACAATAGATCACTTCAAACTCAATTTTAACATAATCATATCTACATAATCAGTTCTATTCAAATTAACCTGTCCTAAACTCACTCAAACACACACGATTCCAGATCAAAACTAGCTATTGCAATTGTCAACAAAAAGTAAAAAAAATAAAATAAAGACTATTTCACATTTTCTCAAAAGAAAATTTAAAGTACCAACCTTTGCCACTTGAACATTAACAAAATCAGGGATCTCCCTCTGCAACAGAACAATCCCAGCGGAGGAAACAACCTCCAAGTGCTTAGGTGGCAGAGTCTGAGGCCAACAACTCACATTAGCACCACCAACAATGACAATAGAATTCTGGCCACTAGACTGAAGCATAACAACTGCATGCCCAGTCGGAGCAGAAGGCACAACTGCGAGATAATCGAGGCGAACACCACCATCTCGAAGTGCATCGGCGACAAGGTTTCCGTGAGCATCGTTCCCAACCTGTGTCGAGAATCATTGTAGAACTAAAAATAAAGCAAAATATAAAAATGATAGAAAGATTGATTCTGAATTTGATAAACGAAGTTGATACAATGAGGATGCACCTTATATAGTGATCATAGAGTAGAACTAATACAACCAACTTCTAACTAATCACGACTAATTCTAATTTAGGGTTTGTTTGGCAAGCAGAATAAGCTATAAGCTCATATGACAAAAAGTCTTGTTTGATAGCAGTCATTTTCTCACTAGTTTATAGCTTATTTTCAATAGCTTACAAAACATATTTTGATAAGATACTTCAAGTACCTTCTAGCTTAAAGCGTTATATTTTTTTAAAATATTAATTAAAAATATATGTTTATGTCATTTCATATTTATAATCTAGTTCAACCGCTAATTTTACCAAACACTACAAATTCAATTAGTTAGATTATCTGCTATAAGCTCGTCCACGTTAAGCTAACTTATCAATCATCCCCTATTTTTAACCATACAGAGCCAAAGTATAACTAATATAACCAACTTCTAACTAATCATAACTAATCACACTATAAGTAAACTACTAATATAACCAAATTGTAACTAATCAAAACGAATTCGTAAACTACATTAAACAATATTGAACTAATTCTAATTAATATTCAACTATATTTATCTACCAACCTGACCAAGGAAGTAAGTCGGATGAGATAATTTAGCACCACAGCAAGCTTGATTAGCACCTTTCCCGCCGGCTAACGTCTGCCCGCTTTTCGCGGAGATTGTTTCGCCTTCTTTCGGAAGGCGGTCGATCTCTACATAAATGTCAGCATTGGCGGATCCGACTACAACAACCGGTGGAGCCTGTGATGATGGGTTTACAGCGAAACGCAAGACAGGGTGGTTTTGTTTGTCGTTTTGGCGATTTGGGGTGTTGAATCGAAGGAATTGGATTGGATTAATGGGTTTGGATGAAGTGATGAAAGTGTTTGTGTTTGGATTTGTGGGGTGGTAATAGTTTGGTGATGAAAGAGTTGTTTGGTTCATTGTTAGACTTTGAATTTTGTTTTCGATCTTTACCACTGCTAAGGGCTCACGGTGCTGACTTTGTTAAACCAAATTGATATGTAAAGTTACTTTAAGAGGCCTTCAATGTCTATAAGCTTAACTCAGTTGCTAAAAAGAAATATATTTGATGATGTAAGTTCAACTTTCTTCATTTATCTTTCCTCCATTTACTCATATTCAATACAAGGGTAAATGACATGTGGCAAAACACAATTTATTTGCTAACATTAAAAGGTTAAAATAGAGACTAGTTCGTCTAATTCCTCTCATCACCTTCATCACTTATCTTACTTAATATAAATTCAAGGTGGTCTGATTTTCCTAAATCCCTAACCCTAATGCAGCCCTAACACCCTAAAATGTCAAATTTAACCTTGAATAAGAAGCTATTTTCCTCCTAAATCATCACATTAATGAGCAACTAACTACTACTTAACATTGTCTTCACCAATTTTATTTTGCACGTTTTTTGCTACCTAAAGCCATGCCAATAATAAATGCAAACATGAAAAAACGTGCAAGACGCAAGACTCTAGAAGTGTTTAGTTGCACACCTTTGGGACCTACAACTAGGAGCCATCATTTAATTCTTGGTTTTTTGTGTTTCTGCATGTTATGTTTACGCAAACTAAGAACCTTATGCCATTCCTATAAATTAGTGATATCATTTGGTCTGTTTGGCCATTGTCTCAAGTTAGCGCACCTGCATACAAAAGCTTAGTAGAGAACATTTGATATCTTGAGCTCTTTTTAAGCGCATACATGACAACCAAATGTTTGTATTTGCCTCAACCAATTTTTTCACATGGGCAGCTATATGTTGCATTGTCAAGAGTTACATCAAGGAAAGACTTGAAGATATTGATTATTGATGATGAAGGGGAAGATAGTTATGTCACATCTAATGTAGTTTACAAATAATTTTGATTTTTGGTTTAACTATTTGACTTTCTTATAAAAAAAATGCATGTATGTCACATTCATCAATGATACATGATATTCTAGAATGGTTTATTTTTCAATTTGCTTGAGTTGATTGTAATCAAAATATATTGATCAATAGTCTATAACATACCCGCGCGACAACGTGGGTCAAGAGTCTAGTAAGACAATAAACTCGTATAGCTTCTTCTTCTCATCATCTTCATGGTTGCCTCTAGAGGTGTAAGTGGTTTAGACAATACATTGAAAATTCAAATTGGACCAAACCAAAAAGGTATCTAATGTTGTTTGGTTTGGTTTAAAACTGACATAAACTGATATAGTTTCCTTTAATTCTTGGTTTTTAATTTTGAAATCCAAAGAATCGATGAACCGTACCGGTGCTAACCACACCTCTACAATTGACTAGTATCATTTCATCTTCACCTCACACGCTTAAGTGAAGTTAGGCCGAAGATAAAACCCAAATGAAAAACATTCCTTAAGTCCACTATTTTCAATCCTTTTTTTTTTAAGGAATCCTTTGTCACTTATGTATTTATCTAAATCATCTCATACATAAAAAAAATGGTTCCATAAAAAGTAACCCTAGCCTTCTAACTTCGAGTTTAATCGCTCAATCTCCCTTGTACCGCCCTTGTTTTCCTCTCCAGCGTCGTCGTTGCCCATTAAAATTGTGTTTAATGAATGATGGATGATTGAAATATTTGAGTTTAATGAAGTTGTGTCTGATGAATGATGGAATACAAATTTGATAAAAAATTTTTTATCAAGGATTACATATTTTAGTATACTCAAAGTTCTCTGTTAATCAAATATAAACAAAGAATGAAATACATATTTAAGTGGAACATGATATTAAGTTTCATTAAAGCTCTTTGTTTATCAATTTTATCTGTTTCACGATGAACAATATACTCATATGTGATATAAACTTACCTTTTAAAAAAATGAAAAATGAGTTTAAATGATGGAAATTTGGATTTTGAGAGGCGGACTCCCGTAAGAAGTCTCTTCTATAGAAGTCTTGACCTTTGATATTTTTTTACTTCTGATTTTCTGAGGAAGTTTCGGAGCAATTCGATCAAGTATGAAAACCAAATTTTTGACTAAGAACAGCTAACAATGATCAAAAACAGAAGGATGAGAGTTAGGAAGATTAATATTGTCCATAAAATGATTATCCATGTTACAAACATGTTTAGAATTTGTGTTGATACAGTTCGGATTACATAATCCGAACTGTTTTTCCTTTGAAAAAAATTGTTTAGGGGATGTTCGGATTATATAATCCGAAAAAAATTAAGGAACGCGTTCCATTTTTTGAAGTTTTCATATTATAAAATGCGAATGAGTGAAAAACTCATTTTTTCACCCTAAAACAAACGAAAAAACTCAGATCGAATTTTAAAATTCGAAAATCACAAGGACATTTTTAGAAAAATCATAGGGCGCGTGAGAATGACATATGATAAGAAAAGTAATAGTCAAATCTATAATAATCTATAACAATATATAAAAAAGGATGCCATTTCTCAAGTTGAATTTTATATTTCAAATTTACCTTTCATTTAAATTATTTTCTTTATTATTTCTTCTTTTTTGTATAATATTATTTAAATTCTAAATTAAATAAGATTGAAATATAATTAAAACAAGAACGACACAGCTACAATAAGAATTGAAATTAGGCTTAATTACGTTGTTGCCTGTTAGAGTTTTCTAATTGTGCAATTTTAGCCCCCTAGTTTTTTTGTTTTTTTTTTAGTATGGTGCTGTGGTTGTGTCTTTTTAGCATGGTGTTGCGTAAGCGGAAATAGAAGATCGCATACTCTTTTCTTGTTTTTGTTTTATTAAATATCCATGTTGGCAAACACATAAGCATAACACATCAGTAAAATTAGCCACATCGACACAAAATTGTGTGGGGGACTACAAAATCAAAATGAGGGTAAACATAAAATAGAGCAGCACAAAAAAACTAAGGGACTAAAATCACACAATTGAAAAACTAAAAATCACACAATTGAAAAACTATTGTTGTCAAAAGCAGCACAGTTAAACCTTTAAATCTACTAACAATATATAAAAGTTGAAGTAGAACAAAATTTCATAATCGTTCTCTTTAAAACTCATGATCTCCTTAATTTTAAGTGCATAATGGTCATTTTACAAAATTTAATTTAATTGTTTAAAAAAATTATGGATAATGATCATCAACAAATTTTCATGAATAACTATGAACTTAATTAATTTGATAAATTTTTTTATGGATAATGGTCATCAAAACTCTAACGAATTTCCACAAATAGCTATGAAATCAATTTATTTGTTTTTAAAAAATGACTAAAAAACAAATATTACGAAACTATACACGGATGTAACAAATTTCCACACATTTGTTTTTTGGTCTCAAACTTTGTAAGTATATAGATTACTTTTTTTTTTGAAGGAAGTATATGGATTACTTTTAAAACATTATTTGTTTTTTAATTAAAAACGAAAAGGGGTAGCCAATTTTTTCGCTACAAAAAAAAATGTCACTAATTTGCACATCAATAGATAAGTTGATATAACAAATTTCCACACCGATATTTGTTTTTGGATGCAAAATTAATTAGTATTTGGAATACTTTTAAATTTAAAATATTATTTGTTTTTTTAGTCTACTATATATATATATATATATATAAAGTTATTTAAAAAAATAATATATAAAAATCTGAATCCAACAATATTACATAATTTCCCTTCTTAAAAACCAATATATTATCATGATAATTACTGACAACCATCTTTTCAATTCCACACAAAAAAATTAAATATCTACTTTTATTACTACTCTACTACTACAAATAATAATAAGAAAATCTAACTTCAGTTAAATTTCATAATTATTCTCGATTAAACAATAATCTTCTTAATTTTATGGGTTAAATCGTTATTTTACAAAATAAAAATCAAATTATTCATTTTAAAAAATTTATTATATATAATTATGTTTATCTTCCTAGCCTAACTAATTCTATATGTATCGCCATTTTTCAAATTTATCACTGTTGGAACAAAATACGTTTAACAATTATTACCCTTAAAGTGGGGGAGATTGTTGGAACGAAAAATGTTTAACATAAGTTACCCTTAGAGTTTTGATGATAACAAGGTATTAAAAATTGTCAATTGGATATGCTAATATTTGTTCAAGTGTACAGGACCATAGACAAAATTTGATATCATTATAAGGTTCTGGAAGAACAAAAGATAACAAAAGAATCAACAAAAAGGAAGCTTGAAGCATATGAAGAAAAGTGCTCCTGAAGTACAAGTGCTCCTGAAGTGATGACGTCATCAGAAGCAAGTTCATCAGAAGCGCTTCATCAGAAGCAAATTCACCAGAAGCTAAAGTTCATCAGGAGATGAAAGACTTAAAGCTTCAAAGGTTGTTCAAATGATTTAATCACGTTTAGACATTGCAAAAGACTGAAAAAGTATAACAACGACCCTTGAGATGAAATTTGAAAGCATTGGATGCTTGTTCTATCAAGAGCGTTGACAAAGGACAATTGTACGAACTATACAACCACTTCCTCCACTACTCTGTTCGTGTCTCTGCAACAAGACAAGGATAACAACTTTGCTTGCAGAAATGTTCCTCCATATAAGGAATGCATTTGAAATTGATCCTTCATAGGACAACAACCATATCAGGCAAAAGATCATTGGTGATTATCAACAAGCTTCAAACGACTCTTTGTGTGTGCTGGCAATTTTCCAACGTATCTTTCACACCTCTATATAAAGGAGTGAAGACTTACTAGTTGGCAAGACTCAACAATACAGCAATACAAGAATACACACAAAAGCTAGATTCTTACAACAATTCAAAGTTCATACTCTGTTATTATTCTGCATTTCAAAGTCACTTAGAATTTCTTAGCAAAGTCCATATTTTAGAAATTCTAGAGTCTTAAGAGTCTGTCACTGATTTGTATTGTGAACACCACTGATTGTATATCAAGTGTTCAAACTCAAACAAATTTCTTTGTAATTCTGTTTGATTGAATGTCTCTTGCTTGTGTGCTTGAGCATTAAAAGTCTCTTGCAGTTGTGCTTGAGCATTGGAAGTCTCTTGCTTGTGTACTTGAGCATAGGAAATCTCTTGCTTGTGTGCTTGAGTAATTTGAAGTCTCGCGCTAGTTGTAGCATTGAGCAGTTGTAATTTGAGATTACATTTTAGTGAACTCTCCTTGGAAGTGCAAGGGGGACATGACTACTTCCGGTTTGTGGAAGGAACCTGTATAATTGCTTTGCGTCTTTCTTCTCTCTCTCTCTGTTTTTATCCGCTGCAGTTAGATTCTGATTATCACTTCAGATGATGAAATCTATCTACTTCTGAACAATGACTTCAGTAGGAGAAAACGAAGAAAAAGCAAACACAATTCAAACCACCCCTCTTGTGTTTTTCTCACTTTCAATCACTTATAAGCCTAACTAATACAGTATATCGTCATTTTGTATATCTATCACTCTCGAGCCAATATATTGTCATTTTGTAGATATACCACTGCCAAGCATAACTAATTCTTTTGGTTTTCGAGCCTAAAAATAGTTCCATGAATATTGCAAATAAAAAATACCAATTTGTTTCATCTTTCTTCTCCTTATGATCTAATTCTCTTTATCTTATATATTTAATAAATTTTTTATTGGGTTATGCTAACCGGTGACCACGGGGCATTGGTTAAGCATAAAAAAAAGGAAATTATTATCATAAAAGGAAGCTGCTTTTGACTTTTTATAAATTAATTACACAATTTCAATGCATTAACTACTATATAATTTCCTTTTTAGTATGCTTAATCAGTGGCACCCGTTAGCATTTCCCTTTTTTATTTAATAAAAAGTTATGTAATAGAAACACCAGATTGATTTTAATATTTTAAAAATAGTCACGAGTTTCCAAAATTTTATCATATCAATTTTCTCAAATATGTACATAAAAATTTATTTGTGCATATATAAGCACATAAAATCTGCAACGGGTGCGAAACAAATATTGAAAGGTGTTTTGCATATAATAAAATAAAAATGTTATTCAATAGAAACCTCATGTTAATGTTTATATTTTAACAATATTAATGAGTTTCCATGATTTTATCATATCAACTTTCTCATATATTTACAAAAAATCTGTAACGGGTACGGTGCAAACACCGAACGGTAAATTGCATATAAAATAAAAAGTTATTTAATAGAAACACTACGTTGATGTCGATATTTTGAAAATAATCATGATTTTCCAAAATTTTATCATATCGATTTTTTCATATGTGTACATAAAAATTTATTTATCCATAAATAAGCACATAAAATCTGCAACGAGTGCGGTGCAAACATTGAATGTTGCTATGCATATAAAATAAAAACTTATTCAATAGAAACATTATATTAATGTTTATATTTTGACAATATTAATGAGTTTCCAAAATTTTATCATATCAACTTTCTCATATATTTTCATAAAAATTTGTTTATGCAGATAAAACACATAGAATCTGCATCGAATGCGATGCAAACATTGAACGATGTTTTGCCTATAAAATAAAAAGTTATTTAATAGAAACATTACATTAATTTTGATATTTTAAAAATAATCATAAATTTTAAAAAATTTATTTTAGACTTTCTCATATATGTATATAAAAATTTATTTTCACGTACATAAGAAAATAAATTCCACAACATACACGATTCAAATATTTAACATATTTTTTTATATATAAGAAAAAAATCAATAAAAACATTATATTAATAATGATAATTATTTAATATCTTTAAACATTTGACAATATTAATAATGTATTTATTTTTTATAAGATTACCTCAATGTTGCGTGACTCGTGCGGAAGCACACTAGATATTAACTAAAATCCATTTAAACTTCATAAAAATTAGAACAATACCACTATAATTAAATATAAAAAATAGACCTATAAACACGCAAGTGTATCTTTCAACATTAATTAAAATTAAAAATATGTTTGGCATTATGGTAATCATAAAAATCATGATTTTGCATAAATTAAAAAGTGAAGTTTTTGAAAAATCACGGTGAGTCTGACGTATACACAGTAATACCAAGTTAAAATGAATATCTTTAATCATCTTCTAGTTGAAGTGTACTGTTCTTTTCTATCTGTTTTTATTCATTCCCATCAAAGTAGTTAAGCATTACTCATTCCCATCAAAATAGTTAAGCATAAGTTAACTCAGAGAGATGTATTCTTAACCTGAATTAACTTAAGCATATATATTTCTCCGTGAGAATGAGCAAAATAGATGAGTGAAGAGCAATACTCTTCTAGTACACAACAATCATCTATCAAAGTCCTTTTTAGAGCTGCATTATTTTTCACAAGATGACAAGCTCCGTCCCCACGCCACGCTCATCATGTGAGAAGACCAGTACTCTTCTAGGACACAACAATCATCATGCTTTTTTCTTTCCTTAAAGCAGAAAGTAACAAACTTCCAAATTTTCAATATTTTTTAGGAAAATGGTAAACCAACTTTTTTCTTTCTTTTAGTAAAAAGTAACAAACATTCAATATTTTTTAGGAAAATGGTAAACCAAATAAGCGATGATATTTAATTTAAGCCATGATGTTCACGGTACGGTTTGATTTGGTTTTAAGGTTAAAAGTTATCCGAACCGTAAGATAAAAAAACATGCGGTTTGATTTGATTCGGTTGACTTTTAAAATAAAATTTGAACCAAACCAAACCAAACCGATCTAGTTTGAGTTGGATCGGTTGATGCAGTTTTTTCGAGACAATAATAATTTTTTTTTGTTTCCAACATTAAAATCAAGTTAAAAAGTTATAACACAACATATTTCCAAAAATGTTTTCGACAATATTTTAAATTTCATCCAACATTATAATTTTATGTTCACCAGACAATATAAACGAAATTAAAAATGTGAATAAATTGTTATTCTATTATGAAAGAAATGTAAAACGCTAAGATTTTATCATTATATAAATTTCAAGTAGTACATAAATATATTTTTGAAATAAAAATCAAAGAAAAAACTTAACAAGAGAAAAAAAATATCAATTTTTAAAAGTTTATATGAGTATTGGTTTATGTGACATAGGTTCAATTAACATTTTTCTTATGTTGCGGTTTGGTTCTGTTGGTAAAGTAAAAACCGCAAACCGAACCAAACCATGCGGTTGAGTAAAAAAGTGATTCGAATACATCCAAACCAAATGCGATTTTTTGCAATTTCAGTTTGGTTTGGTTTGCAATTTTTCTATTGGATTGGTTCGGTTTTAAACACCCTTAATTTAAACATCATAATTACTCTTTTTTTTATTTTATAAAATTATGTGTATTTAATGCATTAAAATTAAAACAATTGATATTTAAAAAAAAATTCTCCATTTAGAATTTTTAAAGAGTGTTTCTAGAACACTCATTAACAATTTTTTTTCTTAAAATTTAGTTTTTTAGCTTTTTATTTATAGTCATACTTTCAATAATGAAATCATCTTCTACCGTAACAAAACCTAAATAAAATTCAAATCCACTTTTTGCATCAGTAAAAAATCATCTTTTACTTTTTATGACCTCTTCACCTTTACTTTTTCTTTATACTTAAAAAATTCTCCATTTAGAAAATGATTGCTTGTGACTATCATGTGGAGCTTGTGGAAGCATAGGAATTTAAAATTGTGGCAACAACAAAAAGAAACATGTCTACAGGTTGTTGAACGGGCCCGACACCTCTTAGATGATTGGAGAACCACCCAAGATGTCATATCACACAAAGCTACGAACATCCTTGCTCATCCGAATAGTCTTATTCATGGTCCTGTCATCGAGTGGACGAAGCCGGTATATGGTAGGTACAAATGTAATATTGATGCCTCCTTTTCTGACTCTCTGAATATGGTAGGTATTGGCATATCACACGAATAAACACTTAATCAAACAAATGATCATCAAACAACACATAGTTAACTTACAATCATTAACAAACATTCATTCAAGCGATATACCATAAGAGATTGTCTAATCATACAAACACATGAGTGAAGGTAGGTTTGGAGATTAATATGTTTCTAGACTACCATGGGAGCAGTAGAATTAGGTTATCTTTTGGCCTTGCAGGACAATATTACATCTTTCCAAGGTACTGTAGACATGAGCCACTTGCTTCTGCAACCTAATAATGAAATTCAAGTATAGCAAAAGAGACTTTTTTCTTAAATGAGTACAACTTCTCCTTAAATTCTTCAAACAATTTT
>Ga0315913_1000167_pt1 | contig 45717 bp, 14 predicted proteins | sample MpolsnodulesMG_FD_207736 | JGI IMG/M metagenome (GOLD analysis project Ga0315913, IMG submission 207736) | Medicago polymorpha root nodule microbial communities from Los Angeles, California, United States - small nodules | ecosystem: Host-associated > Plants > Roots > Nodule | place: USA...
CATAAATAGCTTATCAAGTATAAGAGCTTATGATGTAAGCTCTATTGTTATAAGCCCTAATGCTATAAGCATCTATATAAGCTGTTTATCCAAACGGGGCCTAAGATTGATAAGAAAGTATCCACAACTAGAGTTTTGTTACGATATACTATTCCAGTCACAACTATAAATAAAAATTGATCAAACAATTGATGTTTTTATTTTAAATTTTCGACCAAATTATTTTTTAATTATTTTTATCAAATTTTGTTTATATTTGAGACGGTCAAACATTAAATATGAAAAAGAGGAAGAATATTTTCCACCGGAGGAGTTGTTAAAATAATTAGTCTACCGTTTATTTCTTTAAGATCGTGATTGACATAGAAATGTAAATTTCAGACGAATTAAGATCATCTCTATTTTTTATCTTCTCCATTTCTTTAATTTGGAGGGATAAAGACACAAAAAAATCTTAAAAGTAATTAATAATGGTGAAACCCATTTTATAATGGGATACACCACCTATTTTTTTGTGTCTAAATCTTTCATAATGACAATCTCCATTTATTTTTATAAATGAAGAGAACCTCAACTCATTTCAGGCGTAACCGTCTACGCGAACATCCATTTTGAATTTGAAGGGAAGCATGCATGAATCCAAAAAATACCTAACTTCTTTTTCTTGTATTTTGTTTTAAAATTCATACCTAACTCCTTAGCTTCCTTTAATTCAAATAAATAGTTTTTGTCCGTTTCATAAAATCTTTGTGGTCATTATCAAAGTTTGATAAATATAGCATTAATTGATGCGTGTAGGGGGAAATTTCAAACCAAAGACAACGACATCCAATTCGATGACTTAGTAAAATATTTCCTATTTCTTATAGAAGGATGAGAAAATTATTATTAATTAACATAAAATCAATAATTGTTTTGCAATTGTCTTTAAGAGAGACATAAAATGTATGTCTTGAAATTGTTCAAACTTTTGCGACTAAGTTGACACAACTCATACACATGAAAATATTTTCTAGACTAAATATCTCTTTTATTATGTTAATCTTTTATTTTTTTTTTAAATTTTAAATAGGTTCTTTAAACTGTTAATTTAATAAACTGTTACTCTTTTAAGAACCTATTTGAAATTTAAAAAGTTAAAAAATATTAAATAGGTGTATTAAATTAACAACTTAAAAACTTAAATGATTATCCTGATATCTTCTATCATGTTCTCCTCCTAAAATACATTTTTTGAGTTCCCTTAAAGTATACGAGTTTTGTATTATGAAGAAGAAAAATGAACTCCTCGTAATATTTCCCTCTCAAAACCCTTCCTTTCTACTATTTTCTCCTTCCTTTTACGAAGTCTACATTTTCTCTTAACTCCAAACTGGAAAATAAAGTATAAAATGAAGAATTGCCATGAATTTAGCTCATTTGATATGGATATTGCATAATATATGCAGGGGCCGAAGTTTGAACCTCGGACACCCCACTTCTCCACATTTAAAATGTGTGAGCTCCAGCCACTATGTACTTGACAAAAAAAGTATAAAATGAAGAAAAGTTGAATGAAACAATACTATTTCTTTTTACACCCTACCATCTTCTCGCATGCCCTCCAATATTCCAAAAATACATGTGTTTAGATTCTATAATATGATCATCCTTTTGACTAAAATGCAAAAAAAAAAATTGTAATTGATTTGAAGGTCTTTGTTGATTATCATACTAACCCCACATGAACTGCAAATCAATTTTGGGATAGTATGAGTGGTCAACAATGACCATGATATCATAACTTACTCCTAAAATTAAATTTAAAATTGAAATTTATACAATGAATGAAAATGTTGAAGGATGCAATGCTATTTATAGCCATAAAGTGTTCCTAGACTGTAACTACAATCAAATGAAGTGCCTATAACATTTAAAATTCAATTAACACACCACAAATCATCCAAACCTTTCATATAACACCACCGTCCACATTATGGCGTTTAGATCTATTGGATTAGTATTCATGGTTTTTATGGTGTGATTTGCAAATGAACCAAACATACCAATATATAGAAGTTTTGTGAGTCGTGAACCACATAAATAGTTTGTGCAATATGGACCATAGAAAAAAAAATCATGTACTTGACAGATTCAGATATAATCTAAAATGTCTTAAACCCTGCAAAGTAATCATTTTAACACAATCTTGGACTAGTTCAGATTATATAATCTGAACTATTATGGGATGATTTCGAATTTTATAATCCAAACCAGTTCAGAATATAGACAGTGTCTTGGTTAGCAAGGTTGTACAGTTTCACACATGTTGTGTTTTTGACTTATCATCAAGATTTGACCTTTTTTTTTAACGCTCCCTTGACTTCTTTATAGTCTATGTTTGAATTTACCCCAATAAATATCTTCTTCTTCTTCACAAATTCTCATTCCATCTAACATTCTTTCTTTCTCTTTTTTTGTGGTAACTGTATTGAGTATTGCCCAACAAATTGTTTATCAATGACTGAAGAATATGAACTTTCAACTTATGATCGTCACGAATTGAACTATAATCAAATTGCTTTGGGTCGTTTACCAATGTCAGTAATTGATGATTATACAATTCGAACAATTCAAATAAAAAAATAAAAAAAGACCTGTTACATGAAATGCGCCAAAACCAAAACACGCGACCCCTGCAAGAAATAAATGAATTCCAAATATTTTTGGCAAATCCAAAGAAGGTTTTCCAATTTCTTCTACAATGTTTCATTGTTGGTCTTTCATACAAAGGTTCATCTCATCTTGTAGAGATAGTATGAATGGTCAAAGGACAATATCCCACTCTGCAAATTCGCTTCATCTGTCTGGATTTGAGTTACTCATTAGAGTCTTCTTCTCTCATCTCTCCCTTTTAAGGACGTGCAAGAGGAAACAAACTTTCCCCCTTTCTTAGGATGTGTGGGAGGAAACAAACCTTCCCCACCTTCCTCATTCATCTTCTTGTATCACATGTTTAGCTTTAGGTATCTAATAATTTGATGTAATAAGTATTATTTTAATGTAAATGTATTTTGAAATATTGATCAATTAATAAAATGTGTTCAATTATTGATGTCATTTTCTTTAAATTCATGTCTTTTTTCTTTTCTTTTCATTTTCACTTATTTCATCTTAATAATATATGTCACTGCTTTGCAAAGTTGATTGAAAATCTGGTTAAACATGGTTTCAGATTATTTAATCTGAAAATCCCTAAAAAGACGTTTGGGTTATATAATCCAAAGAGAGATATTTTTGAAATTTGGTAGGGCACGTGAGAAGAGGTTAGGGTGGAAAAAGAAATGATCGTAAAACAATGAAATGGAGTTATGGCCCAAAAGAAACATCATGAAGCCAACTTATATGAGGATTTGGTTTGTTAGTATAATTTAGGTCATTACTTTTCCCACACGCCCTATTCAGATTCTAAAATCCGAAGTATTGTAGCGTGTTTTGGAAGTTTTAATGAAGTGTTTATACCTTTGGAAGTTTTAATGAAGTTTTATACCGTTTGAATTATAAAATCCGAACAAAATAGGGCGCGCAAGAAATCAATAGTGTGAAAAAAGAAAGAATTATACTTTTATGTATGAAACGGTATTATCACACCTAAGTATAAACTTTTAAAACATTTCTAGGGATGCTTTTATCTTTTTTTTAAACAAATCGGATTCATGAAAAAACATATCTGAAATCAATAAAAATATTTAAAATCTTTACACCAAAAGTACATTTAAAAAGATGGGTTATGCCCTTCAATGTAACAAAACAAGAAAAATATAGTAGTTTCTAACTAATATAAAAGAAACTACTCAATTGAGCTCCACTAGTGCAACCTTTTTATGGGTTGATACAACTTGTGTGAGCATACTCTTTGTATATGATATTTATATTCTTCATTCACTTTATTGGTATATAGTATTAGGACCCCAATTATTCAGCTTCCTCATCCATCAAACCCAAAGTTATAGGAGAAATCTGGAGAGGAACAGGCCCATGCAAAAATCTATATAAGCTAAGTAATATAAGTATTCTATACTAATCAAACTATTGAATCAAATCCATGATTGAATGGAATAGTTGCATTTGAAGGAGTTCACTCCACTGATATGAGCAAATATATCTGAGGAATCAACCATATCATCTTCCTCTTTCACAACTACCTGTAGTTACAGTTATCAAATGAAGCAGGATTAAAAATTATTCCAATCAAATAAGTAGATAAGTTCAAATAGTTCAATCTCGAGCGCTTATAACATAAATGTATCTTTTATTATACATATATAAGTGCTTAATTAAGTTGTTTATCCAAACAGCGCATTAGTCAAGTTAAATATAAACTTGTAAAGTGTGTTGGTATGTGTTTAATAATGGAATGTTGTTTGAGATTAATCTTATACCTCTTCTTCATCTTCTTCTTCATGATTGCCACTAGCAGTTCTATTCGTATCTCCAAAATCATCATTCTTTGCAAATCTTCCTCTAACTCGAGGTCTGCTATCGGCCAGAGTTTTGCGGCATGCATACTGCATATTTGGTTGCATCATTATTAGATGAACTTCGAAATATGCAGTAAGAAGAGAAGTGGCTTGATATGCAAGTAATTATAGCTTGCAAATTTATATGTAACATCATGATAAGGTTTTCAGTTCTGTTTGATTATGCATGGTTGTTTTTGAAGTAGTATAGTACCTTAATTTTCTTGCTGAAGTTTCTTTCATTTCTTTTCTTCATGTATCTGTGAATCTTTTCTTTCCTTTGTTCAACAGAAAGTTTTCCAACCTTGAAAGTGGAGTCCTCCAAGTTTGAGATTTCTGGTGTCAGAGTGGCAGAACTACCAGCACCAGCTACTAGTTGTTGATTCTCAGGATTAAGTGCCTGAAAAATAAATTAGCATTGTTATCTTCAGATTCAGATTCTGGAAAGGGAAATACAAAAAGAACCATCCATATGAAGTAGGACATTTCTGATAATAATACTGTTTTATCATCAAATTTTATTGGAAAGAAAGTTGTGATTCCTTTCTGCTACTGGCCAATATACTATGCTACTTTTTTTTGTTGGTGAGACTGTGATTATAAAGGGTATGATATGCTATTGCTAGCTACTGTTTTGATGGATATTGGCATATATTCTATGAGGCATAAGCTTTTTACATATTTGTGGACCACCATGACCTTTTGCAAAAAGAAATTACCTCTTAGGAAGCTTTAAAATAAATGTTTCAAAAATCGGATTGGAGATATGGTGAAACTTTCGACCATTGTTCAATCGGTACAAACAGTTCAACCATAATTGAATTGGACGACAAATAACCAAATGAACAAGTAAAAAGGAAAAATATAAAATGAAAACCGGTTTCAACGGTGATATAACCAGTTTAACAGACTACAATACAAATGGGACAAAACCAACTGCCAAATTGGTCAATTTTCAACTGATTGAATCGACTGGTTCAGTCCAGTTTTAAAAAACATTGCTTGATATAGTTAAGATTAACAAGTAACAACCTTATAGATGGAAACTTTATAGTTGAAAGTGAAAACTTAACATGCATCATTAAAAATAACTACGGAAAATGGACATTTTTAATATGATTTGTATTATCATCAGAAACTAATGATGAAGAAATTAACCAAGTAGTTTAGAAATTGCCAATACCTGAAGGCCAGGAGGGTTAAACACCCTCTGAATAGGATCAGGACAATAAATTCTACCATTATCTCCTTGATAATCAAGTTCTTGTGTCTGAATTTCAGAACCAAAAACCATATTTCCACCAAACAAACCAGAACTATCAGTAGACAAAGCAGTAGTAAGAGAACCATTAGGCATGTATGCCGCCATGCCGGCAGGACCAAGATAATTGCAAGAAGGAGAAGAAGGGTTCAAAGGAATATAAGAAGGTACAGAAGTAATGCAATCCTCTTCAAAAACAGGTGGTAATGATAAAGGAGCTCCCATAAGAGGTGCAACTGAATCATTTGGATTATGATACTGCGAAAACCCATCAACCGATGAACATGCTGTAAGTTGAACATGATGAGGCTGCACGGAAGAGAAATCAAATTGTTCTACTTGCTGTGATGATGTGACTGGAAGGAATGAAGGAACATTGAAAGATGGTGATAGTGAGAAATCTATTGAGGCAGAAATGTCATTGTCAATTTCTTCTTGTGAATCAAAGATAACTGATAGATTATTGCTATTGTTGGAATTATTGTTGTTGATGTTGTTGTTTGTGCTAGTTGGAGTTGTGACCACTGTGTTATTGCTATTGCTATTGCTATTATTGAACTTGTTTTCTACATCTAATATATTTGTTGCATATGAGGAATTCTCTTCATAGCAACAATTTGAGCTTGATGTAACCTCAGAATTCTGCAAAGCTTCTGGGAATAATTCAGTGTTACAAAGTTCGAAAATTCGAGCGCTAAGAGGGCTTGAAATTTCATCCTGTAAACATTGATATAAAGGAAATGTAAACAACATGATTACCAAAAAAAGTATTAAATAAGAAGACTGATTCAAGAGATGATATTCTGTTTTTTATGTCTAAACTTTGGTTTATTGCATGTATAATGAAGTGAGTAAGATATGCCTATAAATATAAACTATATTCATCAATATATACAAGTTCTTTGTCTATGGAAACCAAAGAAGTAATTTAAGGTACAATTCAATAGCCCATAATGGTGCATTCAAGGTACAAATTTGTGACATGTTGGAGCATTTTTAGGATGTTGATTGTAGAAAAAAGAAGTGCATCTATGCCTTCATGTGACAATGTTGTGACATGTTGGAGTCAAGGTTTGGAGAAAAAACAAAGAAGGAACCTCATGCCAATGCTAGTTGTGTTTGTTCAATGTATGGAAACTGATTTAATGTGGAATTAAAAGACACTTAAATGAACCATAATGTAATACATGTGAAGTGTTATCCTTAAATCCCTATTTCTCCCTCTCTAACTTAACAAGAAGATCAAAATTAGCAAAAGCTTAGACAAGTACAAAAAGATGTATATTATTCCACAACTTGACATTACATTGTACTTTATAATGATGCAGCTCTTAGAAAATGACATGTTTGTTGCATGCCATTGTCATGGATTGGATAGAGATAATATATTATATAAAAAAGTGCAAATCCTATTATTGCAGAATCTCTGATCCGTCCTTATTGAGAGTCAATAAGCATTATATGCTGACCAACTTTGTGTAAAAGGATAGAAAATGACACAAATTTTTCCTGCAAAATGTCAAGAATGGATTCTAGATATCAAGAATTGCCAATGACTCTAACAAGTTGCAACAATCACAAACACATACAAATCAATCATTCATGCATGAAAAGAATAATTGCACTGATTTTTGGATACGATTTTGACACCGTATAGAATACACTTAGTTTTAGTGTGTTCGAATTCCGATGATGGAGAAAAATTAATATAAAATCAGAAATTGTATAGAATGTGTTCGGAATACGGTGTTTGGTGTTAAATTCAATATCTAAAGAACATTTATGAAAGAACAAATAAATGCAAAGAATGAGAATTTTCACAAGGAAAGAAAAAGGATAACAATAACAACTTAATTAGACCTCAATTTTAAATATAATGAATGGAAAAAAAAATGATTCCAAAAGTAACAAAAATACATGCATTACACAAGATGGAAAATGATTGAGGTAATTACAATGGAAAGTTGTTGTTGCTGTTGCTGCTGGTGCTGTTGTTGGTGATCTTGTTGGTGTTGATCTGCCTTTAAATTTGAAGGCAGTGACTGATCAAAAAGGTCCTCCAACATGATTGGTGTATAATAATATCCTCAAAGAACCCCAGAATTTTTTGCTTTGAAATAGAAAAAAGGTATAAAATGTATAAACTATATGAATAAAAATAGATGATAATAGTTGTTTGTTATCTTATAAAGTGCAAAATGTGATAAGTTGGTCTTGTCCTCCTACACATATGTTGAGGAGTGACAAAATGTGAAGAACAAGAAGAGTACAGATAAAAATAATAATTTAAGGAAAGAATAGAAAAAGAGACAGCAAAAAGAGTTTGTTAGTTAGCTAAGAAGATGGAGTTAGTTATGATGATGGTGTCAAAGACAAACTCAAAGAATTAGTTTTTATTGCTATGTTTGATATATAAGGCTATTATCATGTGGGTGTCAATGAGAAACTTAAGCTCAACCATTCTTTTACTACACGTGCCACTTTTTCTCTTAGATTTTGGGTTGACCAAGCCCTTTCTAATTTTTTGTCATTATTTAAAAAAAAATAAGAATAATATTTGATCAAAATTTGATTGATATTGCAAAAAATATAAATATATTATGCTTGATTCTCCACTTACGGTTGATTTTCAAACCTTGTTTGTGACTCATTGGTCCCATGAAACACTAGTTCTATATAACATCTTTTTTATGATACAAATTAATTTTAGAGTCTCTTAACACATTTATCACCGCCTATATTACTACATTGTTAGGGTGCTTGCTAGCATTTCTCATAATCGGTTGTTCATAAAATATGTGTGTTTTAATAGAAAGTAGGGTTTTAGTATATTTGGTTGGTCCCTCTATTTTGTCTCATTTTCGATTTTGGTGACCTTTATGTTAAAATCCACCATCTTAGTCTCATAGTTTAAAAATATCAAATATGTTCTCCTCTTATTTATTTCAGTTGGTTTTTCTTTGTAACAAGAGATAATCATGTGATAACTAAATTGATGACATAAAAATGAGTTATTAAGAGAAAATCTATCTAACTAATTTTTTCAACAAATTTTGGTTAATTTTTTTTTTGAAGGGAAATTTGTGGTTAATTATGTTACATAACATAGATTAATGTATTTTTCATGAAATCAAAATTACTTGTTATGTGAAAATCTAAATATTGCCGTGTCACCAACTGATTTCCACATAAGCATCTCATTTTTTTTTTTTTGAGGAATGCATCTCATTGTTATATCATATCAAAATTCAGCTTCGAAATATATAGCGGAAAAAATCAGACATTTTAAGTATAGTACATAAATAAATCAATCCTTCAAAAAAAAAGTATAGTACATAAATAAAGAGATTATCATATTATAAAGTCTTGTTAATGTGTGTTCTTATGACATATGTTAAAGATCCTAAAAATAGAGTTTTGCATTCAAAATGTGATATTTTAAACTCTTAAAAAGTTAAATGCAAAATTTTTAAAGTAAATATTTCTATATTTAGTTCATTAATATGTACCCTTGTTGTACATGTTAGCATTTGCCTATAAGATTTTTTTTAAAGGGCATTTGCCTATAAGATAAACATGTCTTTTGATTAGAAAACATAAAGATGTCATGACTATTTTCGCAAACTCTTCAAAATAGCTCGCAAGTATGCTCTTCAAAATGCACCATGAATATTGTTACATACTATATGAAAGGTGCATCAATTTGACAACATTTCACACAAGTAAAGGGCATAAGGAGTAATATAAGACGTTTTCTAAAACATAACAAGTTAGGATCCTTAAGTATTTAAAGGACAGAGATGGTAGTTAACTTTGTCTCTCTGGCGAAGTGTCTCTACTATAGTCTGCGTGTGAAGCTAAATTAAACTTGGATATATTTTCATGGTAAGATTCAATCAGATTATATTGAAAACACTGTATTTATTATTATTAATAATAATAATAATAATAATAATAATAATAATAATAATAATAATAATAATAATAATAATAATAATAATAATAATAATAATAATAATAATAATACAAATAATACAATAATTGTAGTTTCAATATCAAGTGAATATATGTATTAAAATTGTTGATCAAACTTATAAATGTGAGAAAAGTATATTGATTAATTGCAGAATTGTTGACAACATGAGCGGATACAACAAGACTTGACTTGACTAAATAGTGTAACTAATTATTGAATGTCTATTACACATTCAGCTTGGAATTTATAAAAATAAGAAATGTTGAAAAACATCGGCTACAAAGAATATAAAATGTTTAAATACATTGACTAAAAATGCTTGCTCATCCATTTTCTTTATGGAGATGAGCTAAAATGTCAATAAAGGTAGAAAGTATGAAGTTGTTTTATTACCCATTTTCTTTGTACATAGAAGCCAAAATGTCATGGGAATAAAAAATGAGTGTTGATTGCTTAGCTATCCATTATATTTATGGATAGAAGCTAAAATGTCAATTATGCTAAGAATAATGAATTTTGATTGCTTAAGACTCTGTTTGGTAAGACCTAAAAGTTAGTTTATAGCTTATAAGCTTGTTTGACCAAAAAAGTTTTATTTGGTAATGGTCTTTCACCACGAGCTTATAGCTTATTTCATGAGTTTATAAGCTATTTTTCAGATGCTATTTCAAGTAGCGTTTGAACTTATAGCTTATCATTTTTTACCAAACACTTTAATTAGTTTATCAGCTATCAGTCATCAACTATAAGTTATTAGTCATCAGTTATAAGCTATCAACTAGTTTATCAACTATCCGCTATTTTTACCGAACAGAGCCTAACTATTCATGATTTTTATGGATAAAAGCTAAAACATCAACTAGGTTATAGAGAAAGAATTTTGATTGCTTATCTATTCGTGATATGTATGCTAAAATGCCAATGAGACTAAAAGAATAAATTTTGATTGCTTAACTATCTATCATCATTATAAGTTAAAATACCAATATAGGTTAAAATTTGAAAAGAAGAACATCACCAAAAAAAATGTGTTCTTGGGAAACTTTGACAAATGATTGATAGGATCCACCGTTGAAAAAAAATATCTTAATAAGTAGGTATATCTTGCAGGGTGGTCTTGCTTCATCTATATACCTCTTCATATCTAGACCTCTTCATCGTGAATGGAATTCACAAAGGCTTGAAACATGTAATAATTGAAAAGAAAAAAAATCAAACGTGCTAATAATTTGAAGCATGGATGGGTAAATTAATCAGACTCTCAATTTCTTGCCAAAATCTGTGATTCGTTGCTTCTTGTGATGGTTCATCACAATTGTCTTGATATGGCACTGATTTTTGCTAATATGCAACATGTGAATGTTTCCTTCTATCAATGGAGCAAGGCAATGTATTCTTGAACTGAAGCTTCAAGGAGTTTGATGCCAACTAGGTTGTGCAGGTGAATCTTAAGCAACAAGCCTTGGATGGAGAAATACAAGGGAAGATGTAAGAGAAAACTAGAATCTTTATAGAAAATCCTCAAGAATCCAATATAAATTAAGTCAACGAGGTTTCAAAGAACTTTTCTTAAGAAAATTTTGAGAAAGGAAGTAGCGAAATTATTATTCTATCTGATACCATAATATAATTCTTGATAGAACTCGTAAAAAAGAGAAAAGTATAAAAAATATATATTGATAAATGAGATAATTGATGATAAAAGACTACTTAGTATCTTCCTTCAAAAAAAAAAAAAGATTACTTAGTATCTATAGAATCTAATAATGTGGGAAATATTATCATGTCAATATTTTTATTTACTGTGATCCAATCATTGCGTGTGAACATTCTTTGCACTGGTTTAGTGCATATCAAATAGAGAATGAGTTGTTGATTTGGCATCTTAGTTATATCAAAAAACAAGTACATATAATTTCCAATGAAGGTTCTGATTTGTTTTTGAACTAGAGATTGAAGTGGTGAAATGTATATTGAAGTGATTAGAATCCCAAAAAAAATGTATATGTCTAAATAAAATTGAAAGGGGATATTTTAGAAAGAAAAAAAAAATCACTATAAATTGAATAGAAATTAAGAGCATTTTGCAAGAGAAAAACTTGGATAAAATTGCATAAAGAATAAGAGCTAACTGAATAAGTATAATCCGACCAAAATCTGCACTTTGGTACAGTAATGAATTTCTGCTGCCAAAGTAATCTCAAGAGACGCGTCCAATGTTAATAATTCATACCTGTGGCCATAAGCCTATAACATTGTACCCACTAAATTATAAACATCCATTTTGGTAACATTGCTATTGAGTGGTGACACTGCTTCACACTCACCTTATATATTCTCTACTATACAAAAGTCTTGTGTTCCAACCATGCATCTAACGTCCACATCCAAATTTTGGAAAAACTGAATTTTAAGCATACAATCTACTGACAAGAGCATGTGACACATTTGTTTGGCAATATATCTAATTGATTGATCACACGGTGTAAATGGTCACCCTCTCGAAGCTAAACTACATTTGAATAGTAGGAATAAAAACAGGAGAGAGAGCTTCTTTTGGAGACCCAAGTAAAGGAGTCTTAGCCTTGCAGTGCATGTGTAAAACCCCACAGCTGTACATCAAAGAAATATGGTGAATATGTTATAAATCATCATATCATAATTAATTTTATAAATGTAAGAACAATAGATGGTAGAAATAAGTAATGGACGAAATCAATGCATGGCATATTATAAACTATGGACCAACAACTAAATTAAGAGCTTATAGCATAAGCTCTTTCTATAACAAAAGATAAAATAAAATTGTTTTCATATAGGCTATAAGCTGTTTTCGTAAGTTATTTTGGAGAGCTTATGCAAATAAGCTAAAACAGCTTAAATACATGTCGTAAGTTGTTTCCATAGGCTCTCAAGCAATCCTACAAGTCCTAATGCTAGTAGATAAACTCAAATAAGTCAATCCAAACAGACCCTCAGTAGAGGATGAAAGCTACTTCTAGTTGTAATGTACAAAACAAACATCACCAGTAAGAAAATTACCTCAATATTCTTCAACTCAAACTCTGGACTATGAGCTAGACATTGGTTTCCAAATGTATCACAAGGTCCACTAGTTCCAGTTAACCTATTCAACAAGAAGATAAAATCAATAAAATATTCCACAACTGGTACTTCAACTATGAGTAACAAAATGTAATGAAAGAAACTAAGCAATAGTAGAGCAGGGCTTACAAATCTCCATCTAAGCATAAAGCAAAATTACCGCCACCACCAAGTCCAAGTAAGTCATTCAAACACATGTAGTAGTACCGGTTGGCCCCTGTACAAAAATTAAAACACGTAGAATTCACTCATTCTAGCTGATATGGACTTGTCAACTTATTCAGATAGACAATGCATCAATTTCCAAATGTTCCTTAGTTCCAACATACACAAAAATAAATACATTAACACAATAAGAACCTCTTACCAGTAGGTCGAAACAGCCTTGGCTGACCGTATACAGTTGTAAAGACAAAAGTTTGGTTTGTCCCCTGCAACCAAAGTAGAGAAAATGAAATCATACTTCAAGATGAGGAAGTGCCTTATTAATAAAGCATTGTCCATGATGAAAGGGAATTTACATACTTGATATTTTCTCTTTGGTGTAGGTTTCAAGGGGCAATCTAGCAGCCCACCAAACACAGCACCTTGCCTATCTCCAACAATCTATCAGTTTTACAGAAAAAGAAAATAAATCCGTCTCAACGAATGAATGATACATTGATCTACAATCAGTAAATATCAGTTTGGACACCATAAAAGGAGGCATGCATATGAAGCACTGGCACAAGACTGACACGTTTTTTTTAATAAGCACACCACTGACAAGTTGATATGTCTTAGTGTTGTGTTGGTATCGGACACCGACACATGTCAGACACCGGACATGCCTTTAATTTGAAGTGTTGGTGTTGCATAGAATTTTTAGCACAGAAAGGTAGACATACCAGCAAACCAGGACCAGAAAGTTCAGCACTCTTGCGAATAAGTGTACGAAGTGATATTCCATGTTTCAACGTACTGCCCTTAATATAAAGAAAAAATGTTGAATCAATACTTAAATACACGTAACGTACTCTTCAATGCACCAACTGAAAAACTAGAGAGCAAAGTTACCTATAAAGTAAGACCCATTGACATCCTTTTACAATATTAGGGAGGCATGATTCGAAAAATTCATACAGCTCAGGAGATATAAAAGTAGAGTCATCTGAAAGATTTAGCGGAGACTTCTTTGATGCATTTGGAGTCTGAGGACCATTTGCTTCTTCAAAAACGTCGGAACTACTGCTACTCCTTATAGAGGTAGGGTCTTCATTGATAATTTCATCTTTCGTTAAATCAATGTTGTTACTTGTTTGATCGCAATCGACAAATGCATCTGGTGGAACATCCTGATACTCAAAATCCTCATAATTATATCCAGAAGAAGATGATGATTGAGTAGCTTTTTTATCATATTGATGCTTGTCTGTGTTTGATCCTGACGGGATAATGTAAGATAAATATGAAGACAAAGATTTACCCTCTTTAGGATGGTGACTAGCCTAAACAAATAAAAAAACATATTAAAGTCAAGGCATGAGACAGTAATAAGGAAAATAAATATATTGAAGCATGGTGATGTCCCTAATTTAAAAAAGAATCAGACATAGAAATAAGGAAATCATACTCCAAATGTCCGTATATAAGTTTGCACATTGGAAACATAATGACAATAGTAGAGATACTAGAGAATCTAACTAAACCTAGCAGGACCAGAATTCCATGTTAATACAAAATCTTGACGTTAACCCTACAATCCTACATGAATCAGAACCAACGTCAATTTAACAAAAAATATCACCCAAGTCAGTGGATTATGAAGCCATATTCAAACAACGTATATAGCAAACTCATGTAATGTTTTTTAAAATCGAGGAAGGGGAAATTTTATTAATAACGGTGGCACTAATGGTCATATTACAAAGTTACAAAGTCAAAATCTAACCACTGAGCTGACACCTCTGACCTCTTGAACAAGAAAACTAGTTATTGTATTCCCAAGGCCAACACATGAAACTAGTGCAGTTACATTTTCTGCAATAAATATGTGCAGTTATTCACGTAAACACCAATGACAACGAAGACAATTGCAGCTACAATAGGAGAATTCGAGTGAAGATTGTAAAGTCTAATATTCAGACTGAAGTTGAAACTCTTCTGTTAGTCTCATTTTCATTATAACCAGTCCCAACAAAGTAAAACATGTGTATAGAACAAAATACAATTCATATACTCTCAAATATTCACCATCACTTGCAGCTAGCAAGTAAAAATCCCACCATACAAACCGCCATAGTTAGCAGAATTCGTTGCTAATGTGGTGACAATTCTGATAATAAATCCCACCATACAAACCATCATAATTATGAAGAAATGAAATAACGCAATTTTTTTTAATTCACAAAGTTGTAATTTTTTTGGTGCATTTGATTAAACAAGTCAGACCCATTAGCGAAAACAATGAACTCCAGATTCAGAATTTTTCACGGATCAGATCTAACAAGAACAGTGCCTAAAAAGCTTTTTTTTTTTTCGATTATTGGAAATTACAAACAGAAGTAAAAACAAGCACATTAAGATGATAAAAAGAATAAGAATAAGAACAAGAGAAAAGGAATAGAAAAAATGATTACCTGGGAGGTGGGGGAATTGGTGGGAAAGAGATCGGAAAGCTTCTGTGTGACTTTATCTTTGAAAGCGTGCATTTTGTTTTGATTATGAAGAGGTGATTGATGAGCTACGATGATGAAACCATGAATGAGAAGGGAATTGGGAAATTGAAGAGATAGATCGGTGGAGGAAGACAAGTAAGGAAAAAGTGTGGGAGAGAAGGACAACAAAACGATACCAACGTAAATCAAGGACAAAGATTTCTTTTTCTTTTGTTTGCGTATATGTGCGTCATGCTTTTTTTTATTATTTTTGTATAGTTCTTATTTTTTAATGACAAAATATATTATGTATATAAGAGGATTAAATATCAAGTATTATACCGAAAAGAGAAAATAAAAACACCAAAAACCCCCCTACTACCAACAATGATCAATTAGGCATCCGATAGTGATTTTGGTTCAAATGTTCAGCTTCCACCATCACTCAAGTTTCGGTTTATCGGAGGAGACATCCCAACAACTTAAAAGGACCTCAGTCACAAGTTTGCTTCCGACCTCAAATCAAAAGCGACCAGTCCAAAAGGCTCACCACACAAGTCAAAAAGACACCCCTCAACTTACGAACCACTAGAGCAGACACCTTAACCTGTCCAAAAACTCGACTCATCAATAACCCGATGTCAAAATCCAAAGACAGAGAAAAGGCAGAACAATAGCGCAAAGAGAACCGGCTCGAACAAAAACAAATCAAAACAAGCCACAAAATCAACATGCATCACCACCACCTGAATAAACCGGCGCACACCCCAACCCTCGGCTAGACAACCACAAACCACCATGATCCTTACGACAACGAACGATTCAGAAGTTGCGAAGAAGGAGGATTAATCATGAAGGACTTGCACCCGCCGGCAACTAAGCAGTCAGGAAGTCTTAAGGTGCAACAAATGGCTACTCCGTCAACACGAAGTATCTGCACACCTAGCTCTTTCGAGCAACAACAGCCAAGCAACCAAAACTTAATCCAAGAGAAGGAGGCCTTCAGCGGCAAGGCTCCGAAGGAACAAAGTGGCAACACCGACAAAACACAGCCCCGACAACACAACCGACCCTGAAAAGAAAGTGAACCACCAAAAGCCTGAGGGAGATCTAAATAGCCTCGACCCTAAACCCTAGACAGAACACAACACTTAAAACACAAACACAACAAAACAAACACAGATAGAACAGAAAGACAACTGAACAGAGAACCACCAAGAGGCTGAGGGAGATCTAAACAGCCTCGTCCCTAGACCCAAGACAGAACCCAACACCTAAGACACAAACACAACTAACGCGGTATATTCGCTCTTTTTATCGCGATAACGCGTGTAAATTATAAAAAACTTTGATTTTGTTTAAAATTATAAATACAAATATTTATGACTTTTCAAATTTTAACATACTTAACAAACAATTTATCTTTTTCTAGGACAACAATAATTTAACAAATATAATATAAATTTTTATATTTTTTAATTACATCAACAATACAACATTATTATAAAAAAATTGTTTAAAAGTATAATTAGATATTAAAAACTCATGCATTTTTTTGTTTATAGTATATGTTTAGAACATCAATTTGTTTATGATAAAAATAATTCTTAATCAGATTTTACTTACATTATGGTCGAACTTTAAAATATTACGACCCTTTACCCTAAGAAATGAAGGGTTAAACCAACAACAAAAAAGATGGTGTTTGTTTAAAATTTACTTGATTTATATTTAATAAATAGTTTTTCTTCTTTTTAATGTTAAAGATAATTTCGTTAACAAAACGCTCACAATAAATCAAATGTTAAGATTGTAGAAATAATAGGTCGAGTCTTTCCGATACATATGTAATTCAAATTATGAACAACATATTTAATTAAATAATGGATGGATAGCTTGGTTGGTCTCACGCCCCAACAAGCAAAATAAATTACTATGAAAATAAACATTAAAATTAGGAGTAATGTTAGAAACACGTATTTTAACACACTAATTTTGATTGGTTAAAATACACATGGATTCCACCAAATTTATACTAGTCACGTACGATTTGGTGGGATCCATGTCAATTTTAACTGATCAAAGAGAGTGTGTTGAAAAGTGTGTGTGAAAATGTGTGTTGCTAGCATTACTCTAAAATTGTGCAATTCCAATAGTGGATCTGACATAGGTGGAAGATTGTCGATGAACGTTCAGTGCCACGACCACAATAAAATCATGTAAATCCGCTGTAAGATTCAGAAAAAACATGTCTTTTGCAAATTGCAATTATTTTCCCATTCCACCTTTTTTTCTCCTTAAGTAATGCCTCCCATTTAATCCAAGAATTCTTCTCTCTTTCTTGTTGGCTACCCCACCATAACTCAATCATGCCTTCAATATGCTCACATAAACTCATCAAAGGTACAATACAATTCATCGCATACGAAGGAATTGCTAGAACCATTGATTTGATCGAAACTTATCTCCCAACAATTCATAATTTTTTTCTTTTCAGCCTTTAACTTCTTCCACACTCTATTTTGGACAAAATTATAAACAAGTTGCTTACACCTACCAACACAAGTAGGTAGCCCCAGATTCATTCAATGACACTCAACAACCTTAATTTGTGTCAAACCTTAGAACAAAATTTTATGATCATCATGTACATTTCGACTGAAAGAGAATTTTTATTTATCCAAATTGATAAGTTAACCATAAACAGATTTGTAAATATTAAGCACTCCTTGAATGAAATGAGCATATTGAATAGAATCCCTACAACAAAAATAAGGCTATCGTCTATAAAAAATAAAAAACTAGTAATTTGAATTCCATGAAGATCCTTTTCTTCTTGTTCCTTATTTAGAAGCCAAGAAAAACCCCCAACACATGAGATAAATCGGTTAGGACACAAAGCGTCTCTTTGACGGAGACCTTGTTGTGGACAAATCTTCTGACAAGGACTTCCATTCAGAAAAATTGAGAAAGATGTCGTGGAAATACAAATAAAAATCAAGCTATGTCATTTTTGAGAAAATTCCAAAGACTGAAGCACCTCAATCAAAAAAATTCCACTCGATACGGTCATATCCCTTTAACAAATCCAATTTTAGTGCCATACATCCTTTCTTGCCTTTATTTTTTCCTCATATAATGAAAAAATTCAAAAGCTACTGAGACATTATCAATGGTTAATCTTCATGTCACAAAAGCACTTCAAATTTTTTCAATGATATTAGGAATAATCAATTTTAACAGTTTTTGTTTTTGTAACTATTTTAAAAACAACATTGCAGAGAGAAATATGTCGAAAATCACCCGACATCTTGGACTTTCTTGTTTTGGAACGAGACTGATATATATAATTAATGTTACTCGGATTTCCACCACCATTGGGAATCTCTGAAGCTAAAGAAATCACAACCTTATCAACTATACTTCAAAATTGTTGATAAAATAAAGCTTTCATTCCGCCGAGACTTAAGGAAGCATGAAGTTTTAAATTTTTAGCGCCTCTAAACTCTACTTTCAATATGTTACACAAAGAATTTGACGGTCTATCTTTGACCACTTTCACATCTTAAAAAATTCTTTCAGGATGACGGTAGAAAAAAGATCCTTAATGAAGTTATTAAAAATATTAAAAAATGTCTTCCTCATCGTCAAATTTTCTTCTATGATCATCCAAAATAGAATAACGGTTTCTAAATTTTTTCTAAGAAGCTTTTTGATGTTTTTTTTGTTGGTATTTTTATACGCCTACCAAATTTCTTCACTCTCTACCGATCATTCAATCTAGCCTAAACTTGTCTAATTTCTGACATTGCACCCTCATGTTAGGTTTGATTATTAAGATCATTCAACTTCTTATGAACAATTTTTATCTGATCGAGAACATCATCAAAACAATCCTTATTCACACATTGATTGATTTTATCAGAGTCCCCTGCCATCTTCCAAGAATTATTTACTACTTCCAAAACTCCATTATAATGTAACCAACATTATTCGAACCATTGTAATTTAAGAATATTTTGTTTTTTCTTTGACTTCCTAAAAGCAAGCACGCAACCACATAGAAAAGTGATATGAACCATAGCTCGTTAAACGCATCATTGGAGCTGAAGGATAACACGAGGACTAATCTATCAAAGTGAGCCTTAATATTAGAAACACCATCTTGCCTATTATTTCAAGTAAATTTATCACCTTCAAAACTCATGTCAAAGAGATTGTGATTTTGAAAAGTGTCACCAAACATCAAAATCATATGACAACTACCAACTATGTTCATCATATTCCTTCCTCAAGAGCTGGATTGGGGTTTCAGCTGAAGCCACTAACATTAGTAAATGCACTGAGGTTAGTCTATGCAACAATTTTGGCCAGAATGCTGCAATAGTGTTTGTCAATGACAATATAGTGTGTAAAAAGGGGTCTTTGTTGGAGCTCTTGAATCTTCTTGTTTTGGTGCATATATTGAAGTTGATATCCACAAAGGTACGAGTCAAGATACTGATATTTTTTTTCAAAATGACAGTTTTTTTTAGCAAACAAATGACAGATATAAAAAACTTGAATTATAGCACTACTCCACGCAAATCCTACCCATTATTATCTCTAATCTGAATTTATTTTGGGTGTGAGAAAATAATTATTTGAGTTTGGTCTCGCTGATCCATTAACGAGTGATACATTTTCTCATTAGGAAGAAAAAGTTTGTGTGAGATTTGCATCAAAGCTCAAAAGTCGTTTACTAATATCATAAACCAAAAAAGTCATTTTTTTTATGTAAAGCAAATTTATGTCATTTCATTAAGAATAATAGTATTAATACAAATGATATTAGAGCAAGACTAAAATATACTCTTTTATAAGATTACAAATGGCTCTATTATTTTGTCTAAGAATAAAAGTTAGACTCAAACTACCATCGGAAAAGAGAAGAGACTAAGAGTTAAAGATTCACACCAAGTCGCTTACTAATGTATTTATGCATTAGTTACATTAAGTTTTCATATCGATAATAAGATTTGAACTCGCACTCTTGTAGAATACAAGACTTCATTTCTGTTTCCAAAATATTATAGTTGTTTTTTGAAAACTGTTTTAACACAAAAGTGAAATATTGTCCCAATTTTTTTTAAATAAATAATAATGAAAAGTATTTAATAAAATGTATTTATTATGTAAAAAAAACTATGCTATAAAGCCCTTTATTAAGCAACTAAATATTTTCAGCAAAAAAAAGTAAATAAAAACATTTACTATAAAAAAAAGTATCTAGAAATATTTAGTGCCTGTTTGGTATAGTGGTGGGAGCATAAATACCACTTTCCAATGCTAACCTACCGTGATTTTTGTGAAGCTTAAAATTGTAGCTTTGGCCAAAACGTGGGTACAGGCTTGATCCACCACGGTAACAAAGAGAGGCTTAATGGAATGTATAACATGCATGTTCTTAAAACACATGTTATTATAATAAAGTAATTAGACTCAAGTAGTTAATGAATTTTTTCTTAAAACGAATCGTTCGGAAAAAACTTGAATTTAATTTTTGGTGAAAACCATTATCGACCATACATTTCAATCATTCGATCAAGATCAAACGATATAAATTTTAAAACAGTTTTAATTTTCTTTAAATAAAAAAGAGAGAGTTTAGAATATGAATTCTTGGAGGCGTTGCACACAACCTGGATCCCTCTCAATGCATTTCACTAAGTTTGACCAATAAATCAAAATTGAATTTGTGTCATTCCTATGTACTAACTAAACAGCATTGTTCTGTTTTGGATTTTTGGTGCATACCACAATTTCTTTTTTATTATACAATTTCATTGTATTATTATTTTTTGAATGGCATTATTTTTGCGTGTTGATAACATGCGTTGTACTATTTTGAAATTGCAATTGTATTGCCAGCCTATAATGGGAAATATGAACATATGCAATGTTGGATTTTTTTGGCTCTTTTCATTCATTCATTTCATAACCAACTAACGAGTCAGACAACGCGGCGCTGAACAAATAAACACGAAAGAAAGCAAATGCCAACCTACACATCAGGCTGCTAGTGTTTGGGATCTTCAAATAATCAAACCATCTGAGTATCCTTGATGAAGGGTGTTTTGGTAATTGAGCAAAAAATAACTACTAATATGAGAGAGTCAAATGCATGGTATTGGTACTTTAATTGGTTGCGATGCTTAAGTATTTTTTATCAATAGCAATGGGTGAAGTCTACGATATCCCTAGATGAATTGAGAGTAATTTATCTTCAGTGCTAGTACGATTTGATAATATTACGAAGAAGATGAAGATCGCATGTTAAGTGAAGAAGGTGAAAAAGTTTGATATTTTTAAAATGAAAATGGTAATTGATCGTAAAAAAAACCTTATCAGCAAGGTCTACATTATTTGTTATTGAAAAGAAGGTAATTTGCCCTAGTGCCAAGTACGATTCAATTTTGTAACCAAAGACACTTAAATCATATGTTGAATGCATGAGATAAAGAAGTTTGATTTTATTGAGATGAAAATGGTAATCAATTGTAAAAATAAAGATGAAGAAAATGAGGTTTTTCTTTAAAAAGGTAAACTACCCTCAATTTATTAGGGGTAACGTAACAAAAACCATGCATGCTTATATATTCCATTGCATGTCTGATCATGTGCATCAACTTTATGAAATGACATATAAGATGTAAAGTTTTACTTTTTTAATAATGTAAAGTTATTATTATTGACAAGACTAACTTTTGGGACTATATATTACAAATAAAATAAGTACAAATTACTCTCCACAAATAAATCAATACATTTTACCTTTAAATTAAACGATATATGACACGACTTTTAATATAATAGTAAAAGATTCTTGTGCATTTATGTATGACCATTTTACTTGTACATGTTACACACTAATAGACAAATACCACTATCATTTATCACACAATTTTCTCCTTATATAAGTTTGACTCACCACTTAAACAATGGCGCACAATTTTGTCCAAATTCAATTTATTTTCAACCCAAAAATAGGAACGTGCCACATGAACTATGATTAGTATAGTAAAAAATCTAATACAGACACTGCGATATCCGAATCAAATTAATGTTAAATGAAGATTAACGATAATTGTTTTAATCACATTTGTAATCTTGCTTAAAGTATCTGTTCTTCTAAACTGAAGTTGTTAGGATCCATGGCTTTGTGTGCTCATAAAGGGGATATTAGTATTAGAAACCAACCAAGTTGCATCTGAAAGGATTAAAAATTGTTTCTCATTGAAGACATCAATATTCTTTATGAATGCCCAATTTTCAATTGATACACATCTGCTTTCTTTGAGAAAAATATTCGTTCCATGTGCCTTAAATTTTAATATATTATAATTTTGTTAAAGTAAAAAATAAGTACAAAATCTACAACGTTTAGTTGAATTCAAATCTTTGTTAAAGGACGATATGTTACAGTCAAACTGCATGTTGTTCCCTTCTACCAAAAACTAGATTCTTTTACATTCATGCACTCCAAAACCAATATCTTCTCTCTAGATGGAGAATATTTTACCCTCTCGATCTACTTTCAACTTAATTAATTCAACTACTTTTGTTCTTATTCTCGTCAAATAATAATAATAATAAAAATTTAGATGTACATCTCTCCCTCTGACTACATTAATAGAAACTCTTTAAATTAATACTCGCTAAATTAATAAACTCTCTAAAATAATAAATTTGTCCGGTCCCGACTTGGGCCAATGTAAAAAATTGAAAAACTCGATAAAATAATAAGATAATAATTTTTCGGGAGATCCCTTTATAATTTTCGGTCCCAAAAAAATCATAAATTGATAATTCATAGAAACTGAAAAAAATATATTACACTCTATTGAAATATGATTCAATAGTTGTCTGTTTTTCTTTAAAATTCAAGTCTGTTTGGAGCTCATCTCTAACTTTTCTTATTGCATCCAATAGCTCAGGGGTTGTATTTTTCCAATGCATATGAACACTTACTAATTTACGTTGAGTTCCAAGGTTCGCTGCAACGTAATTCTAAGAGGCATAGACTAATTTGTCTTTTGGTATGTACTGTATAATTACTTAAAAACTCTTTAAACTAATAATTATTAATTTATCAATAAATTAATAACTCTCTAAATTAATAAATTGCTCCAAACCTAACATTATTAATTTATAGAGTTTCTATTGTATATACACATACACATACCCATTTTAGAGTTTGTTTGAAAAACAACCTGCTGACAGAAATAATAACCGATTTAAGATTTTGTTTATCTGTTACTGAACCAATTTTGTCTAAATAATGAACTTGTGATTTTCACTTAACCGATTTAAGGATATAAATTGTGCACGGTCCAAATACGACAATCAATTTGAGATAGAGGGTATAACATAATTGTTTATTTAAAAATTCTTATTAATTATTAATTGTAGTTAATGACGGGTTAAGTGAAGTGAAATTCAAAAAATAAATGAATATTTATGAAAAGAAAAATAAATAAATATTGTATTAGTATTCTAAACTAACAGTTATTTTGAGATAAAAAAACATAAAGGTAACGATCATTGTGAGGTGGATAAGATCAATCACAATACTAGATGTTTCACTTTCACCTATTCAGCACCATATTAAATTGACATGTCATTGTGGAGTATAACATTTAGGTGTATAAGACCATATACACAATACAACACCACATTTAGGTGCTTAAACGGATCTCAACTATACAAGTAATTCGTTTTATAATTAATACTTCATAAGCGCTCCATCTCTCCAACTCAGCACCTCAAAACAATTATTAATTAGGTCCCAGCAATAAATCTATATAATTAAATTTTAACAATAATTTATATACTTATTCATAATTATATAATTCTAAAATATTAAACTAATTTAGTTATAAATTATAAAAAAAAATGAAAAATAGTAGGTTTCATGGTACATGTGGACCCATGAGTGATGAGAGAGAGGGGGTGCCTATAAAAAGTACTCATCTTTATAAGCATCATATTCATTAATGTCACGATGATGATATCTATTTAACATGGTGCTAAATATGGGAAGAACCCCTGATTGTAGATGATCTTAGAAGAGTGGAATTGAAAGCACATTCTCTCTATCCACTTTTTGCGAGTCCCATTTAATAAATAATAAAGAAATAATTTTTTTTGTTGAAATGTAATGTTATAGAATTATTTGTGGGACCTATTTAAATTTTTTTATTTTATTTGTGAGTCGGAAAAAATTGGTGTTTACTAAGCATTACCACAAAATAAATGATTTGGACATACAACACTAATTTAAGCATCCAATATGGGGTGCTCTATTATGAATGGTCTAAAAGTATGGTTAAGTGGAGTGGTATTCTTCCTTAAAATAAAAGTGGAGTGGAATTCAATAAATAAATACATATTTATAAAAATATATTAAATATTACATTAGTAATTTAAATTAACGTTATTTTGAGACAAATAAAAAATGTAAATATAAAAATCATTATGAGGCAGAAGGAGTTATATTTGGTGGTCCCAAAACGTGGTATAAATAATTTTACTATATTTGATATAATTTTTTTTGAAAGAAGTGACAATTGATATAATATAACTTTTTTATTTAGATTGAAAAATTAAATTAATTAGTATTCTTAACTAGTATGTCCATTTCTTTCTTATTATAAAACTCACTTGCAAAAAGATTATTTCCGCCGAGAATTGAATTCGGATTGTTACAACTTAGGGGTTAGAACTCACACAATTTAATTGTGGAGAAGTGGGATGTCTGTGGTTCGAACCCCGACCCTTTCATATAATATGCAATATCTTTACCAAGTGAGGTAAACTCACGGGAATATTTAAGAGAGTTTATTAATCACTTGAATACAATTACTTAATTTTTCTATTTTCCTCTACAAATATAATTAATGTTATTATTGTCAAAATAATACTACTATTACATTAAACTTTAAAAATGACAAGTAAATAAAAACAATTTTTTTTTATTCTAAAGCGACAAGAACAGGGGGAGTAATTAAAACTATGAAAATTACTTCTAAAATATAGTAATATTCTAGTTTTATGATAGTGGAAAACATGCTGATAGTTTGATGAAACCATGTTGATAGTTTATACTCGTCCCATGATAACTGAATAAATTGAAAAAAAAAAAAGTGTTCCAAAATAATTGAGTCATTTCACTTTTCAATATAATATTAATTATTTTTTCCCATTTATAACTCTAATTAATATTACTTTAAAATTTAGTAAACTTGTAACAAACATAGACATATATATTCCTATCATTTTATTTCCGGGAATCAACAAATATAACTTGAAACAAGCACACCCTTAAAACTATTTATCTCTCTCCTTCATTTATACATTTTTCTTAATATGTGTGAAATGAATTTTTGACTCAGTTAATCTGGGACGGGGGAGTATAAAATTCTGAAGAAAAAATAAATCAGAATATTAGTGTACAAGGAAATATTAATTGAAGTGAGTTTTATAATAAATGAAAAAGATAGTATTATTAATGTTGATAGTACAAAATGGCATCATCACATTAGGCTCTATCCCAAGACACCAAAACCAGAAGAAGAGAGAGCAATGCATAGAGTCCCAAATCCTTTTCCTTACTCTCACATTCTGAAAAAAAATAAAACAGTGAAAAAATCCAACTATCAACCCTAACCAAAAACCAAAACCATTTGATTCTTTTCCTTAACCTGTCCCCCCCTCTCTGAATCTCAACACAAACACACAAAAAAAGTTCCAACCTTGAAACCTTTTTTCCCCCAAAACCAAAACAACCATGTTTTGATCCTCTCACCATTTCTCAAAAACCAAAAATGGGTTTTCCTAAAAAACCCCTCTTTCTTCTTTTGTTCTTCATTTTCTTCACAACCCATTTCTCCAAATCATCATCTTCTCCTGATTACACAACTTTGGTCTACAAAGGTTGTTCAAAAGAAACATTCACAGATCCAAATGGTGCATATTCACAATCTCTTTCAGCACTTTTTGGTTCCTTAGTTTCACAATCCACAAAAACAAGATTCTTCAAAACAACAACTGGTAATGGCCAAAACAGCATCACAGGTATCTTCCAATGCAGAGGAGATCTCACAAACTCAGATTGCTACAGCTGTGTAAGCAAGCTACCAGTTCTTTCAGACAAACTCTGTGGCAAAACCATCTCTGCAAGAGTTCAGCTTTCAGGTTGTTACATGCTGTATGAGGTTGCTGGTTTTCCTCAAGTTTCAGGGATGCAGATTCTCTTCAAGACTTGTGGAACAACAAATGCTGCTGGAAGAGGGTTTGAAGAGAGAAGAGACACTGCTTTTTCTGTGATGGAAAATGGTGTTGTGAGTAATCATGGTTTTTATGTTACTACTTATCAAGCTTTGTATGTGATGGGTCAGTGTGAGGGTGATGTTGGTGATTCTGATTGTGGTGAGTGTGTTAAATCTGCTGTTCAAAGAGCTCAAGTTGAATGTGGAAGTTCTATTTCAGGACAAATTTATTTGCATAAGTGCTTTATTAGTTTTAGTTATTATCCTAATGGGGTTCCAAAGGGTGGTCACTCTTCATCTGGTGGTGGATCATCATCTTCTGGTTACTCTTCATCTTTTTCTGGTAAGTACTAATATCCCATCACTCTGAATCAATAGATAAGATTGGTTTCAATTCTGGGTCATAGTAAAGTTTTCATTTTTTTTTTTACTTTTATGTTGAATCTGTTTTTGTGTTTGTTCATTTGACATCAATGAAGCAAGACACCTAACATAGCACTAACACTGACACCGATAATAATTTGCGAAAATTGAATCTAACCCTATGAAGCACGGATACGGACACCGGACACGACACGGAGACTGACATAGCTAATAATTTGAAAAAAATCATATAATTAAGTGTAATTACAAGTGTCGGACACGTGTCCGACACAGGACACGCCTAATTCAAGGAGTGTCCGTGCTTCATATTCTAACCACATGAATTAGTGTCAACTTGCTGTGTTATGTAGGTGTCTGACACCAACGCATGTCGGACACATACACTGAACACATTTCAATCTGAAGTGTTAAGGTTATATACAGTTTCACACAGAAGGAGCTCAATCTAGCAATGGCAATACAATTCCTTAATTGTTCATGTGTTATAATATTAAAGCAATTGTGCTACTTTGTTAAATACTATTTACTAATATGTATGAAACTCTAATTAATCATTGAGTGGTGTGTGGCTAAATGATGCTATGACAGGACAAAATACAGGGAAGACTGTGGCAATAATATTAGGAGGTATAGCTGCTGTGGCGTTTTTGGTTATATGCTTGCTATTTGCAAGGAATTTGGTGAAGAAACGTGAAGGTAGGTGTTGTGTTGTACATGGTTTTATCATATGGAATTGAAATTTGTTTTTTTATTAATCAGTTTACTTTAATTAAAGTCATGCTTATTATTCTACATTTTGATATGTCATTTTCTTTGTACAGATTATTGACTGTAGAAGAAGATGGTTTACTGTGGAGGCCAAATTCTTCTTGAGGTGGATTGATTCTTGATATATATCTTTTGGCTGAAAGAGATTTGTGGTAAATAGACTTGGGAGATAGAGAAAGAATCTAGGACTGTTGAATGTGGGGACAAGACTAATTCTTGTAGTTAGGTAACAAGATTTTGTTGTGAAAAAAATGGTGTAATTAGCTCATGAAAGTGAGAATTGTTTTTTGGTATCATTACAAGGGAAAAGGATATACCCCCCCAGATGAATGAATATTTTGGATGAAAATTTTGTGCCCAACCCTTTTGCCATGTGAATGATTCTCCTTTTCCTCGTCTCCGATTACTATTGACTCCATTTTATTTGATAACTTTAACTTTTTTAAAAGTTGCAAGTTGCAGTTACTTCACTGTGAAATTTAGATATGGTACATCTATTGTATAACACACTTTGTAATATCAACTGGCCAATTTCAAATTAGCGATTGGGATTGTTTAAAACTGATTTTGTTAGTATAATCTAAACCGGCCAATCTCAGATGAATGGACGAGATCGTTTATTGTGTGTAAACACTCTCTCTTCCCTTCAATTGTTATGGTATTTGTGTTTTGTATGGACAATGAATGATACAGAATTTCACAAGTCAAGACTCAATATCGAGGGGAGAATGAAAAGTAGGCACAGTATTTTGGGTGCCACTCTGTGGCATTAACCTCAAAATGGAATCGTTTAGCATCATAGCATGCGCCTTCAGTTGAGTCTTTGTTTTCCTCTCACTTTCTCTTGGAAAGTGGAAAGTGTTTTTGTTTGGCTTGTTTTCCGTTTCTTGTCTTGGACCAAATCGAGAAGGAAAGTGAAACAATGCTTTATTTATCCTATGTTTGAGACTTGAGAGTCAGCTTAGAGTATTTTCAATGGTGTGCACTACCTAATATGATGTGGGTTCTTAAATCATCATTAAGTTGTGCCACATCACACTTAAATACATCATCAACTTCTTAATCTAATGATGCAATGTTTTAACAACTCTTGTCTATATACTCCACCCGTTTCTAAATATAAACAAAATTGACTTTTTAGGTTCATTCATTTAATGATGTATGTGGTCTATAATATGAACCACATACATCATTAAATGAATGAATCTAAAAAGTCAATTTTATTTATATTTAGAAACGGAAAGAGTACTTCTCTCCAATTCTTTCTTGATTTTGGTTGAGCTTGAGTAATAAACATTTGTTTAGTGCTAAGCAACTTTTCCTAATATGGTGATTAAATTTAAGCAACCTTATGCACCACAGATAATAGCTTCAATGATGAAGTTACATTAGGTTGTGTTAACATGTGCGTATGGGACTAAGGCAATTTAGTTTAGCAATAAAAACAAATTACGTGAAAAACAATAATTTTTATATTTTTAAGGAATTGAATACATATGTTCAATGATGAAATAAGCAACAAATAAACAATTGTGTTGGAGATTTTTTTTTTTTTTTTGGGATAAGTAAATATTAGTTAGCCAGTCTCCCCATCTTCAAACTCATTTGAACTTTCTTAACTAACCAACCAGCTACCTACTCTCTTTTAACAAAGATACACATAAAAAGTTAGTTAATTTTTTTTTAGTTTATAGTAGCATGCATATAATGGTGAGGTTTAGCATGAAAATGGAGAGTTGTTTCTCAGCATAGAAAAGTTTTTTTTGTCCATTAGATCAAATAAAGAACACATCTTTATCATGGTGTGTCAACATAAGATCTAACCACTCACCCTCTAACTCTTCTTCCTCCTTGCTCCCACCACTTCACAATATCTTCCAACACCTCTTCCATGGCCGTCCACCACCACCCAATCCTTTTGTTGAGCAAAATAAATCCACAAAAATAAAGGAAAATAGATCCACAAAATCGTGTTTGAATTAAGAGAAAGGTTAATTAACCACTTTAAACAACAATTTTCTCGAGGTTTTTGGTTTTGGGTCACTGATTGTTAAGCAAAATAGATCTGAAAATGTTGTTTTCATGTGGTTAATTTGTCCCTGGTTCCTTGTGTGTTTTTAATAATGTTTTTTTTTTTTTTTATGGATAATATTTTTTTAAAATGTAATTGAAAGTTAAAATTGTTCTTTTTGCCGCTGAAATTTTCAGATTCTTCTTCCACGAAGTGAAAATGACTGTGGGAAAACATGGTTATGAACCACTGGGCAGGGCCACTATCGTTCTGGTATTTTGATGTTCCGTTGGTCCTATCCTAAATATATACTTGCTTCTTTTGATTTGCCTTTTTTAAGCTTTGACTCAACAAAATCTAAGCATCACACTTCTAGCATCGAGTTGCTAGTGATTATGGCAGATAACGAGAATGAATTTCACCATTTTTATTAAACAAAAGCTTAAAAGGAAGTAGAGTGTCTTTGGATAAATAGCCCAATTAAGCACTTAGAAAATCTATGAGTTTTCCGGCAGCAATCATGGTGGTGTGTGGTGGTTGCTAGTGGTGGTTGTGATATGGGTGTGTGGAGACATGAAAGAGAGAGGATGAAAGATAGTGTAAAACAATAATCTAGTGTTGAGAGAGTATGATAAGAATTAGTTCCTCATTCATTTAATCCAGTGAACATAATCAACTTTCCCATGGTGGAAAAAAAAATCCACTGACCCATGCTAAATGCCACCGCATATAATCAGTTAGCAATTTATATTGTTTCAAAAAATATCATTTAGTTATTGAGATTCATCATCCCGCTCTTTCACCTAATTAATTCATTATTTACATAGTTAATTTGTATTGTAACTCATCACTTCAACTCTTTCCTTAATCTTCACACGAGAGCGATGTTAAATAATTAAAATGTAGTATTTTGGTAAATAATAATAATTATGGGAAATTACACTCACCTCTCTTAAGGTTTATTAAAATGACATTGACACCCCCTCTAATTTTAAAACTTACATGAACCTCCCTTAAGTTTTTATGAAATAGACAAACATCTCCCTTATCTATTAACACCGTTAATTCTTCGTTATCTTTTCTGGTTTGAAGAATAGCGACGTGAACAATGAAATTGACAACACAAGTAGCAAGAACATATTCTTCATGATTGCTGAAAGAGAACATTCTAACATACATACGTTTTTAGCTTCTCATAAATCAACAACACATGAAATGAGTTTAATAACAATAATTCCATTAAAAATGACGCATAAATAAATAAAAAGTGAAAAAGATATGAGGGTGCTTTTGATATTCTGTCGCAAGTCATATGCTGTTCTTGAATTGTTTGGAATTTTCTTTAACGGAATTAATCCGAGTAAACTGATTTGAGTCGTATATCTAATTTCGTTGGAATATAAGGTCTTTTGGAGATTTAAATGTTCTAAAATGTTCCACTAGTTTCTCTCCAGATTTGTTTTGAAAATCAGTTCTGAATTATAGATTTTTCTATGATGATTTCTTGAAAATTAAAAATATATGTATGTTATTAGAATGTCGTGTATTTAATTGCATTCATGTGTTGGTTGATTTCTGGGAAACTAGAAACATATGTATGTTAGAACGTTCTGTTTCAGCAAGAAGAAACAATATGCTAGCTCTTGTCATTCACGTCGTCATTTTCATTGTTCGCAATTGCGGCTTTCTAAAATTTTGTTAACGGAAAATTAACGGTGTTAACGAAGAAGGGAGGTATTTGTTTATTTGATGAGAACTTAAGGGAGGTCAGTGTGATTTTCAAAACTAAAGGGGATGTTAGTGTCATTTTAATAAACCTCAAAGGAGGTGAATGTATTTTCCCTTAATAATTAATATTATATTTTATAATCTTGATCTACATAATATGAGAAATTGAGAATGTTGGTGCTTAAGAATTTTACTGGGTATCCTTAAAAAAACAAATGAAATTAACAGGGTTTGGGTGAAAAAAATTGTACTTAAAGGGGAAAAAAGTTGATTCATTCCACGGTTAATGTCATAAGTTTTAGAAAATTGTTGTATACACATTTGTTTAGGCTGAAAAACAAATGTAAATTACTCAAATGCCCCTCGACAGTTAATTGTCAAATTATGGAACCGGTTGCAGTTAACTACCGAGGAAAACTTCGGCAGTTAACTGCCGAGGAAACTTAAAACCTTTTTTTTTGTTGACAAAAACCATAAATTGTCATTATTAATATTCATTGATTTTGAATGTTTCAATCATTATTTTGGTATGTTTCAAACAATTGCAGTATTATACTTATGCATATATATCTTAATAAGAATAGCATTTAAAACAGTGTAAAAATTAAGCATTTGAATATTGTTTTGCACATTACTTAAATAAAAATAATAATAAAAAAATCGTTAAAATAATTGTGCACAACAATTTTTTTTAAGGTATAGTATGTTGTTATATTTTCTACATTAAAATAATTATGCACAACGATCTTTTTTATTTAAGTAATTTGCAAAACAATATTCAAATGCTTAATTTTTACACTCATTGAAATGTTTTTTGAGGACTTAAATGCTCTTTATTTTTTTGGTCAAGATTTAAATGATATTCTTATTAAGATATATATGCATAAGTACAATACTGCAATTGTTTGAAACGTACCAAAATAATGATCGAAACATTCAAAATCAATAAATATTAATAATGACAATTTATGGTTTTTGTTAAAAAAAAAACAAGTTTGAAGTTTTCTTCGATAGTTAACTGCTGAAGTTTTCCTCGGTAGTTTACTGCCGAAGTTTTCCTCGGTAGTTAACTGCAGCCGGTTCCATAATTCGGCAGTTAACTGCCGAGGAGCATTTGAGTAATTTACATGTGTTTTTCGGCCTAAACAAATATGTATACAACAATTTTCTAAGTTTCAACTCTCAATACTCATACTCTAAATCCTTTCACTAAGACCGATTGCTACCAACTTAGAGCCTTTTGTTTAAGATTAACATACAGTAATAATCAATACATTTTTGAAATTAAGGATTAAATAGCTATTTTGCAAATTTAAAGGAATAAATCACTCAATCTTTGAAATTTTAAATATCAAGATATTGATATATTGTAGTGGTCCAATTTTTAACAGAAAATGAGTGTCAGCATCTGACCTCTTCCAGTCCGAAATGCTCAGTGATTCAAAGAAGCCAAGAGGCATTTTCATCAAGTCTTGGTTTGAACGAAAGATGCTTTGTTTGTACACTCCTATTTGTTTGTATGCAGTAGACTTTTTTTACTACCTTGTAAGAAGACATACAAGTACAACAAAAAAAACAGAATGAATAATAATAACTTTTTGTCAAATAAAATTAAACAGAATGATTAATATTGAATGCAATTATTGTTTTTTCTTTGTAATTTAATGTTACATAGTTTTAAATTTTTAATTCACTATCATTATCAAGTGACTATGATGCTTCAGTGGCCTAAATATATATTGACAAAAAATATAGTACTGTATCATATTCTTCTGTAAAGTTATTTCATTGCTGTCAAGTTGGAAAGAAAAAAGATGCTCTAAGTCAATTGTTATTATCCCAATTAAAGATCATGTGGATCATTTATTTTCTTCTTTTATCATTTCCTGTGGAAAAGGAAATTGCTGAAAAGGAATTCATCGAGCATGAGACAAAGGAAAGCACAAAATTGTTTATTGCAGAATACGGATTTCTGCGTTGCTTTAATGCTCCCAGGGGACACATAAAAAAGTTTATTCCTCAATTTCACTTCATGTATGATAGGATAAATATGATAATTTATTAAATTATATCAGATCCTTGAGGCAGCCCAAAAAACAGCAGAACTCAGTAACTTATTCAGAGGGAGACCGGTAAAGGCCATTGTCTAGCACTCTTGAAAAGAAACATATATGTGCAATCTTTTGATTCACAAGCCTTCAACTTTGGAAAGAAAATAACCATAAAAGTACTGAATAAGAATGCTTCTTTTCTTGTTTGTGCACCTTCAGATAGTTCAGTTAGGAACTAGGATCCCATTAGAGTCCATGTGTTGGATGGAAAAAGCTCCTCTAAAGTGAGGTTCTTTATAAAATCAGCAGACAACAACAAATTCACTTTTAGATTTTTGTGAATTAAATTTTCAATTCACATAAACTTCTGGATATATTGTATGATTATTGATCTCACTTTCCCTTTTGCAGAAAGTCATGCCTTACAGAGACCCTAGCTAAAGCTTCTCAGACATTTACTTGTAGAGAGTGCTGTGCTTTTACCTTACCTTACATTGATGAGTGCTGAACAGAAAGCCGATAACAGGGCACAAAATTCTGTCCTTTCCCGTATCAAAGTAGCTTTACTGTTAGCACCACCTCATTGCTCCTTCCATCCTTCCAAAGTCATAGCCATCAAGATGGCATGTAACTATACAGCTACCAACAAGATGATGCTGGGTTGAATGCTGTACCAGATGCATACAAATACATGAACCAGAAGCTGAAACAGAAAAGTAAAGGAAAACTGAAGTAAGAATGACAGCGCATGTGACATGGCATTGCTACTGCACTTCATTCCTAATGACTTGAAATAGCAATTATCAAACTCTAGCATTCACGTGCAAGGTGGGTGCAATAGAATTATAGGACACGGCAAATTTCTGACCTGTAGACCATTAAAACAAACCAGGGATCATGGATATCCTTTCCAATGGCTTTAGCATGTCCTGTAAACAAGAGTGGCAGAAAAGACGCGTCATTCAATTCACAAAAAGCTGAAATAAATAGAATCACGGAGATAAAGAGGAGTAAGGGGTAAAACAAGTATTCATATTCCAACTGATCAACCTTTTGGAGATCATTTTGTGGCTGTTATCAGTCTTGATTTAAAATTTGTGATTGTGAAAGCTCCAGGCTCCATTTCATATAATCTAAACTCGTTTGATCAATTTTGACATTAATTAACCCTTGATGATAATCTAATAATAGAACCTCTTCCTACCAGTAATTGCCACAAGAACATTCACCATTTTTAAAATGGTGAAACCTCTTCCTATCTCTCACAACTATCTCTCGTTCCACTACTTTGGAAATATATTTGAATGCATTATGGCAGTCCCCACATATCCTTAAATTTTTGAAAACCCGAATCGTAGCTCCTATAGGAAGCTTCATAATTCCATAAACAACAGCAAGCTTTTCACTATGCGTAGACAAAGAATGTTCTTTATGTTCTGACTCCATATCATGTAGTACAAACTTCGTATCAGGGACATACCCCAATTTCCTCATTTCATTTACCAGCTGCTCTAGATATGTGTATACCGCTTGCACCTCAGGGTGCCTAGCATCATCAACCAAAAAGACATGAACCATGTTTTCAACCTCAACCCAACTACAGCCAGGTTCCTTCTTCACTCCTCGTTCCCTCATCAGTAACCTCACCCTGGCAACTTCATCCCACTGACCTAAAGTGGCATACATATTGGAAAGGATTATGTAGGTTCCATCTTGCCCTGGAATAAGCTCAAGCAGTCGGTCAGCAGCTTCAATACCCAATTTCATGTTCCCGTGAATCCGACAACCAGCAAGAAGAGCTTCCCAAATTGGCGCACCGGCCTCGAAAGGCATTGATTTTATTACACTTTTTGCTTCTGAGAACATACCCGCACGACATAACAAATCAATCAATCGGGCATAATGATCCTCTCCAGGGGTTATACCATAACGAATACACATCGTATCAAAATAATGGTGTCCTTCTTTGATCAAGCCAGCATGGTTGCAAGCAGTTAGAATTGTGAGAAAAGTTATCCTATCAGGCAATATATCTTCCTTCAACATCTGTTCAAAAAGCTCAATGGCTTGGACACCATGCCCATGTTGTGCAAGAGCTGCAATCATGGCATTCCAAGATACTGAATCCACATAAGGCATTGTGAGAAACACGGATTCAGCAGATTCGACAACACCGCACCTTGAGTACATGGTAATCAGCGCATTGCCGGCGGAGAGGCCCGAATCATGACCCAATCGAATTACCTGGGAATGAATTTGCTGTCCATTATCCAACGATCCAAGAACAGAACAAGCTGTGATTGCCCCAGCATAAGCATAATCGCAAGGTTCCAGTCCCTCTGACTTCATCTGGTTGAACAACTTCAAACCTTCTTCCCCAAAACCATTCTGCGCCAAACCAGATATCATCACTGTCCAAGTCAGCACGTTCTTCTCCGGCATCTCCCTGAAAATAGAATTAGCTTCCTCAATGCGCCGCGCATTGACATACCCAGACAAAACAGCATTCCAGGAAATAATATCTCTCACAGGCATTTTATCAAAGACTCGCCTCGCTTCTACCATTCTATCATACTTGGTGTAGAAAGTAATCAAAGCATTGTTAACAGACAAAACAAAATGCTGCGACGGCTCCACCACTGTCCTAAGAATATAACCATGCACCTGTCTTCCACAATTGAACATCCCCATTTTCTCATTACAAGAACCACATGCACTAATCAAACTGGTGTAAGTATACTCATCCTCCCGAATTCCCATCGAATGCATTCTCCTAAACGTGTCAAACGCCTCTTCATATAAACCACGACGAACATAACCAGAAATCATAGCATTCCAAGCAACATCAATAGGGTAAGTCAATCCATCGAGAAGCTCACGTGCTGCAACAAGATCATCATTCCTAACATAACCAGCAATCATAGTGGTCCACGAAGGTTCATATATCTGATTCTTAGGAGTCTCATCAAAAACCTTCCTAGCAGAAGCCATCAATTGTGATGATTTCACCAAAGGCGAAGAAGCACAACAAACATAGCAACTCAAAAGTGCATTCGTAACAGATGGTATCAACAATGTTCCCAATTTCACAACCTCACAATGTAGCATTTGACAATGCCGCTCCTCATCAGCTATCAATGATAGAGCAGAAAGCACGCTGGAGAACGTAAACGGATCAGGTAAAAACCCATTTCTTTTCATTTGAACGAAGAGATTAAGTGCAGCGTGTCCATCATTACCATGAGAATACGCCGTGATCATGGCATTGTAACTAACAGTATCGCGGATGGTAAGTGGAGTGGCATTAAAGAGTTGCTGAGCTAATTTGACGTTACCGGAGGAGGAATAAGCGGAGAGGAGGGTGGTTCGAGCGACGATATCTGGTTTGGGAATTTTATCGAACAGCTTGCGGGCGTAAGTGATGTTGGAGGATTTGCAGTATATATTGATGAGACGGTTAAGGATGAAAGTGTTGGGTTTGAAACCGGAGGTGAGGATGTGTGCGTGGACGGCACGTGCTATGGTTTGAGTGGTGGAAGTGTGGTTTAGTTGGGTTAAGTAACGGTATGCTAGGTCGCGAACGTCCATGTTGTTGTTGGAGATGAAATGGGATACGATGTTGTTTCGTGCAAGACAAGGGAAGTTGATTTTCTTGCGTTGTAGGGTTTGAGGATTTTTAGGTTGGGCTTATGTTGCCATTGTTTTTGTTTTGTTTATAGTTAAAAAATTTATGTAAATATAAATGAGAATGTTAAATAGTCTATGATATTGGTTAAACAATCAAAATAAGTAATTTTTTTTATATAAAAATTGGTGTAATTATTACTTAATCAAAATCAAAACTTATATTTTTAAAACAAATTTTCTATTTTTAGTTTCTTTAACTATTACCATAATGACATTGTTTAGCAAGACTCGTATTAATTAATCACCGCAAACAATTAAATTCTAGTGAGGCCTAGCCCCTTTTATTCAAAAAATAAATAAATTCAAATAATTAATGAGCTTTATTACGACAAATTTTCATTAAATTATATTAAATTAAATTAATTTGATGAAGTATATAAAAGACCGTCAATTTGATCAATAAAATTTTAATAATATAGATTAAATGGATGGATTTTACATAGTTTAGGAACTTATTAGTTAGCTTTATGTCACTATTGTTAGACTAATCTAAATGGGTTGTTTAGGAACTACTTATTGTAATTTTATAATTAAAGGATTAAATTGAAATATGAGAGGTAGCTCATGGATTAAATTGATGGTTTATTTTTTTGTTTTAGTTAGTTGAAGGGCATGTTGCGATTGTGTTTATTCAACGATGAAGTGTCGTTTGACTAACAGGTCTTTGAGAAATTTTGAATTTGAGTATGTTTCATTTGAAAAACCACATGATATTATTTTCAATGATCTTTTTTAATGCGTCAACATCAATTCATTAGGTGAAATAATCGACAATTAAAATCAGGTATTTTCCTTCATAAAAAGACTAAGTTCAAGTATTTTAGTTGCTCATATCATGTCATTTAGTTTGGCGATGTAAATAGATCATGTTTAATATTTTATATTAATGCATATTTTTCAGCTATTTAAACTACTCAATTATATATTTTTTTAAATATTCATATAACCCATCAAAAACTTCAAAATATGTCCCACTAATCTCTCAACATATATGACCCATTAATTTATTTTTTAATCATTTTAACTCAAGAATCAGTTTAAAGAAAGAAAGAAAAAGATGAAGAAAGCACAGTGGCTTTTGATGGAAGCGTGGTTATATTGGAAATTTTTATCCTATACCTCTATATTTATTATACATTCATCCCAACCTTTATTTTGTGGTGTTGTAGTACCTCAATTTTTTCGGACAAATGTATGTGTTTAAAAAATAATAATAAGTGACAATGTTAATTGTGTTTTTTTAGGAAATGTTAATTTTATTATTGTTTTTAGCATGTTAACTGCTTTAAAAAAACTCATTAAATTAATTTACAATTGAGATGCTTTCATTTGGCTCATTAACTCAAGCTTAGTTAGTAGTTACATTACATGTCATCCAGTTACAGTTATAAAAAAGAGCAAGAAGTTGTGATTCATGTCCAATTAAATTTGTCAAAAGAAACTAAAAAAAAAACAGAAAAATTTAAACAGTATGACAGAGGCAGCAAACATCCAGAACGTGGTTTTCCTCTTCCAGTATCCACTCAGTCTTTCTTTTCCCCTTGCTTTTATGTTGTTCTATTTTCACCATAACATCACTGATCCAGGGCAGGACCACTACAAATATTGTCTAGCCATCACCATCTTGTCACCTTCCCCCTCCATATTGTCACTATAAATTGAGAGTCAATAGAGGAAGAAAATTTTAGTGCAAACGGTCACAACATACACAAGAAAAGGTAAACCTTTCATTGTTGCTGTTTGTGTCTTTTATATAAAATAAAATGAGATGATAATATAAAAAAAATACATTAAAACGAAGTAAACGTGCGTATGTATGTATGTTTCAATCTCAACTCACAAAAAAAAAAAAGGTTTCAATTTGGGTGGCGTTAGTCAAAAGGCATGAACACAATGGCGTGTGAAGACGCAGGAAAGGAATCAATAATGATTCTTTCTTTCATCTTTGACCCAACACAATACCATCATCATCATTTTCATTTTATTATTTTTTATATTTTTCATCACTATCATCAAATCAAACCCCTTTTTTTTCCTTTTTTCTCAGAAGTCAGAAGAACAACATCGGACTCTGTTTACTTTGCAAAAAATCGACAAGTAAGTTCTGTTTTGTTTTAATTTGTATTTTTTGATGAAACATGATTTGATTGTTTTGTTTGCAACTTGATTTTCAGTGTATCCAAAGGTGAAATTAAGACAGGAACATCATCAAGATGTATATGAGGGCGGTGATGTAAGAGACCTTGGTTTGAAAGCTTTCCTCTCTCTATCCTTCCACTCTCCTACTTCTCCCGGTAATTATTCTAATTTTTCCTCTTTTTTTGTTTTGTTTCAAACACATGATAATGATTTAATTCATATACACCGTCAGTGTAAAATACAATTGACTTATGTCAATCAATCATGATTGTCGTTTATAAGCTGTTTCTATAACAGAACATAAAATAAAGTCAAACATTGTATAAGCTATAAGCTATCATGGAAAGCTTATAGAATTAAGTTGAAAACAGCTTATGGACATGTCATATGCTGTTTCCATAAGCTCTCCCAAAGAGTCTCACAAGTGCTTATGTTAGTAGATAAACTCAAATATGCTAATCCAAACAGGCCATAAAGTTTTAGTGATCTAGAGTGCTTTGGGGTATTGGTGGAACAAAACCTTATGGTTCTTCCATCCCACTAACATACTTTGAAATAAGTTTTGAGAAGGGGGTAATTGTCGGTCCTTATTTCAAACTAAATTTTTTTAAAATGAAGTCGATAACATGCATAGGCTTTCTAATTTTATGTGGCTTGAGCATATGAATCATCATTAGTTGCTCAACTTATTCTTCAATTTGGTAAACAATGTTATTTACTTGAAAAGCAGGAAAATCATTTGAACCAAAAATTAGGACAGTAATCACATGAACCAGTCATGCAGATTTTCGTTTTTTATTTTTGTTTTCATCATTCCATTTAATGATATAGAGTCACTATTCTCTAATTTTGCAGTTAAGGACCATAAAGTTGTCTCTGTGCCATCTATTGTCAAAGTACCAAAGTGTTACTTGCCACAAGTATCAATTCCACGAGTATCTGTAACCGAAGATTTCGGCGACTGCAATTTGACATCCAATTCCTCTGGTTCTGCAGAACCAGAGAAGGATGGAGATACTGATCAGAGTAAAGTATATATAAGAGCCGATTTGATTCCACGAGTACCTGTTACTGAAGACTTTGGGGAAGGCGGTTTGACATCCGATTCCTCCGGTTCTGCAGAACCAGAGAAGGATGGAGATACTGATGAGAGTAAAGTATATATTAGAGGCGATTTGATTCCACAAGTACCTGTTACTGAAGACTTTGGGGGTGGCGGTTTGGCATCCGATTTGTCAGGACCTGGGGGACTAGAGAAGGATCATGGACCTGAGAAGGATGGCAATATAGATGATGAGAATAAAGTAAACATCAGAGCCAGTTCAATTCCACGCCCTCGCGCTGTCATATCTAGTCCTGGTAAATCTCATACTCCATCACTTTTCCGTTTAGCTATACATGTTTATATTATATACCAGTTACTTTTTGCAATTTTATTGTCTGAGCTATAACTAATGGTTGACTTAGAGATGGAGACCATAAGAACAGTTATGCTTTATATTAATGACAATGTTTTGGGCTGCTTTCGATGACCCATTGAAGCCAAGAGATATAGATGTTGGTAAAGATCCTTTAGAACATACAAAAATATTTTTATAATTTAGTAAAAGTACTTCCAGAATGATGCAATGCAACTCTATAAAACGAGTTTTCAGATTAAGACCAGAGCAAATTTGAAGTAATTTGAAGGTAAACATAACTCATAACGGAAGCTCTTCATATGGTTGATAATTCAAAATTGCTCATTAGTGAAATGAAAAGAAAAAGAATATTTTAGGGAAAACTTGAATTTTGAGCTTGTGGTTGTGGCATTAACATTTGTTAAGTAATACTCCCTCCGTTTCAAAATGAGTGTCGTTTTAGCCAATTGCACACAAATTAAGGAATGAAATGAAATAATCATTAGACATAACACTTTTACTAAACTGCCAAGAAAAAGACAAACCTAAAGTTGCATTGAAAATTGTGCGAGAGAAAAGTTGGAGTATTTATTGAGGGTAAAGTTGGGAGAAAAAAAATTAAAGTTGTATTGAAGATGTAAAGTGACATTCATTTTGAAACAATTTTTTTTTGCTAAAGTGATACTCGTTATGAAACGGAGGGAGTATTATATTGTTAGGAGACTGCTTTTTGAGTTTTCTTAATGTGAAATGTATTAGTGTCATTGTGTAGTGTCATTGCTTCCTGAATTATAATGCACTTCATTTTGCTCCAGAACCTATGGTATGCATTATGTGAGAATATAGGGTCTTAAGATATCTATAGCAGATAAACAAGGTTCTTACTTCTGATAACTCACAAGAAACTTGAAATATTCGAAAATAATTTTCACTTCTAGCTGATGGAGAAGAGAATTCAATTCGTTGTTTGTGGCTGTGAAGAGAATGGAATGCTTTAACATAGTAAAAAATTTGTAATTATTGAAAGCACCATCAATTATACTGATTCTAGTTTCCTCGCTTTGCATCTACTTTCTGTGTTATTCAAGGTTTATTATGTAGCTTTTCAGATATGACCTCAAAATTTTGTTTCAATTTTGTATACAGAGAATGACTTAATGATTGGGAGCAGAAACAAGACTGGAAATGGAAGAGTTTACGTATCGAAGAATAGTACCGTTTTACCAAATAGACATGCTCTTGCTCAATGTAAAGTGAAATCACATGACACTACCGATATTCCTCCGGACGCAAGAAAATCCACAGAACCTAAGTCTAGAGATAAAGTTGATCATGTAGGAAAGAAAAAGGTTCATAAAGGTAACGTTAAATCTGATAATTTACATAGGCACTGGAAGTTTTAGTTCCAATGTAACATGATCTTAATCTAGGACTAGGTTCCCTCCCAAGGAAAAGGGAAAGAATAATATATTGCATGTTTTGATGCAACCATGATGACATGCTTAATACTTCAGCACCATTTTTCAATGTTTACTTGTGTTGATGTAAGATTATTAAGCAACAAGGCATTGCCAGAAGTATTATATATCTTCTTTTTTCTTTTGCTTCAGATTTGTGTTTTTTTTTTTTTTTTGTAAGATTGTTTTATAAAGTTTAATGTGATGTCTGTTATCTTATATACTTATATATATCAGGTTCATGGTAAATAAAAAATAAATATCTAGGCGTCAAGCATGAAGTTTATGAAATTAATTGTACTAAAGGATTGTTTAATTGGTTCTAGAATTTCATGCATGTTGCTCACTTTATCTGTTTGATAACCGATCATTGTTATGATAGAGATAAATTATTCTTTCTCAATATTAAATGTTGACATCTTTTAAATGAGTCTCAATGTCTCAAGGGAGACACCTGATTGCCTTGATGGTTTTTTACAATTTGTTTTGCAATAAAGTCAAAGTTAACTAAAACAATTAGTATTTAAGATAGATTTGCATATTAAAAATCATTTTAAAAAATCTAGGATATGAAATTGGGACATAAAAATTGAAGCAACTAACTCAAGAGGGTGCTTTCAAACTATTTTGAAAAAAACAAGGAAATAAATTTAGAACATTCAATAATCACTCACTGCTCCAAACTCAACTATAAAATTTCGTCCCTGAAACAGTGGACTGGAAAAGCTACAATCAGAAGAGTTGGCACAATGCACATCCAATCTTATAAAATTAATGTAGGTTAATAAATTTAAATTGCTTAAAAATTAGTAAATTTATAATTTAGGCTAAATACCTATTTTGCTCCTTTAAGTTTGACGAAAATACTGGTTAGTCCTTTAAATTTTTTAGTTTTTAAATAGGTCTCTTAAGTTTTTTAAAGTTTCAAGTTTCAAATAGATTCTTAGGTTTTAAGTTTTTAAGTTTCAAATAGGTTCTTAGAAAGGTAATGATATGTTAAATTAACAACTTAAAGTAAAGAATTTAAAATAATAATAATACAATTCCTTCATAATAATAATAACGATATACTATAATATAAAAATGTCATTTACATATACTTAAGTAGGTCGTCTTGATACGTCGAAATGCTTTTTTACGACTAATAATACGACCTTTTTAGCTAAAAAGATTTCTAAAATAATTTTAACTTTCCATGTTTAATAAAAGGTCTGGCCTAATCTAGACATGTCGTAGGTTAGACCGTAAATACTTGTCAGACAATCTGACCTATTCTCATCCAACTGACGTACCCCCAAATCTAATATTTTTTTATATTTAATTAAATTCTATTTCTAATTTATTTATTTATTTTTTGAGTAATTTGATTACTTGAAAAAATTGAGTGTTAACATATATAGTAGGTAAAAACTGATAGACATTTAACCTTTTAATAAAGGCTTAATAGCAGTTTTCACCCCCTAACTTTCACGAAGTTGCGATTTTGACCCCCTAAGAAAAACTTAGGGGGCGATTTTGTAGTTTTTTTCTTAGGGGGTCAGAATCGCAACTTTGGGAAAGTTAGGGGGCTAAAACTGCTATTAAGCCTTTAATAAATTCTAATTTTTGAGTAAGTTGATTAATTTTTTTTTTGTTGAGAGAAAGTTGATTACTTGATTAAATTTTAATTAAGATTTTTGGTTGATTTTAAGATTATATTAAGTTAATTTTAATTGAAAGATTGGGTTGGTCTAGTGGTATTGACCTGGGACTAGGAGTGTGCTCCTCCTCGAGGTCTCATGTTTGATTCTCCTTAGTGTCAATTTAGGTGGGCTAATTTAGCTTCTTAAAAAAATATTAATTGATAGATCAAAATGTGCATACAAATAGACGAGTTATTATATGATAATAACATGACTTCAAAAAGAAAAAGAGAAAAACCATTCGGTCAATGATGAACAATGTCCAAGCAAGTGTATAAGTAAACCATGTCCAATTTTTCGTTGAACACTGATCTACTCATGTGGTGTGTCTCAATGTCACTTTAATTGATTGTTGTCTTTTAAAGTTCTAATTTTGGACTTTACATGAATTGAATTTATGTATGGCTACATTATTAAAGTTTTCCTATGTTTAGAAATTCAAATTTTACATAGATTGAGTATGATTATGTGAACTACTGAGTTTGAAGAAGCTTACGTGAATTGAGTTTGCGTAAGCTTAAATGAACCAAGTTTTGTGTAAACTAAGTTTGCCTAATTGTACGTATTATTATTCTTGATAAAACTCATGTCATGATTAAGAAAAAAGTATAGAAAAGTGAAATGGAAAATAATATTGATTGTGAGAGAAGTGTGGTTACATTACATCAAGTAGCCATTGCGGCTTATATGGGAAAATAGACCATCTAATTTTTAACTAATCTTACTAACATGTAATGTAAGTAACTTTTACCTCTCTAATAGCTTCCCACAGGCCCAAAGGTATTAACAATAATTACAGCTTGGGAAATACAAAAAAGAAATGCCGAAAAACATCGACAAAGAGAAATATAAAATGGTAAAATACATAGACTAAAAAATGTTCATCAAACTAAAATGTCAACTAGACTAAAATGAGAATTTTGATTGATTTACTGGGTGTAGCTTGCAAAACCATTTTTTTTCCCATTAAATCAAGAAAGTTCCTCTAAATGTCATGGTACACTCTCAACTCAACACTTGGCGTCGAGCTAAGTAGAAGGGTCTAATTCTCTATAACATGATAATCACATCTTTGGCTTATGCAGAGAAAAAAAATTAACATTAATATCGTCTGAAAACTTCTAAAAGAGGATTACTATTAATGAAAAATGGAACCAGTAAGAATTCTTATATTATATACTTCCTTACCCCATTGATGCAGATAGGAAGAAAGGAACCAGTAAAGAAACAATTAAGGGGTAGTCATATAGGTCCTTTTGAAAGAAATGTTGTCAAAGATCCATGTTTAAATATGTATATTGCACTAAGAAAAACAGTTTCAGAGGAAATAAAAGAAAGAAGATAAATGGCAGAAAAAGGTGAAAAGTGAGCATTATTTGTTTGTTTTGGAAAGTAAACTAGCAAGTTGGTTCAACAATCCTCTGTTCTCTTCAATGTTAAAACTTCATTAGTTGACCATATTAATTTTCCCATGTAAGAATTATGTTTGCTTTATTATAGGCTTAATTGCAGTTTTAGCCCCCTAACTTTCCCAAAGTTGCGATTTTGGCCCCCTAAGAAAAAAAACTACAAAACAGCCCCCTAAGTTTTGTAACTGTAGCAGTTTTGGCCCCCCAAGGCAAAA
>Ga0315913_1000169_pt1 | contig 45620 bp, 24 predicted proteins | sample MpolsnodulesMG_FD_207736 | JGI IMG/M metagenome (GOLD analysis project Ga0315913, IMG submission 207736) | Medicago polymorpha root nodule microbial communities from Los Angeles, California, United States - small nodules | ecosystem: Host-associated > Plants > Roots > Nodule | place: USA...
TATATATAATAAAGATTGATTAATTAAGGATTATAATTGATGCGTGCGCAACTTGAGTTGGAGAGTGTCTTGATTCATGAACTTGAAGAGCAAATTAAGTTGTTTATCACATAGCATTTCAGAACTAAATGCCAACCGAATTTAAATAGTAAATTGAGAGAACCAAATGTTGGTAATGTGTGATTCTTTTCGTTGTTGGGTGTACGTGACGCCCCACATTTGATATGTTTCCCCATCTCGAAGCATTTTTCCTTTTTCATTATCCATGCATGTACATTTTCTTAGAATGTCGCTTCATTTTTTTTTTAATGACAAAAGTTAGTATGTTAATTGTTATGTTAGTTTTTTTCTCTTTGTTAAAACCTGAACCCTGGATCTCCAAGTCCTTAACCCTTGACTCAACCCAGCTAAGCTACCCAACCCCCCATAATTCGCTTCAGTTTGTGATGCTACAAACATGGAATGTAAGCAAAATGTTGAATTATCGAGTTCCACTTGTCTTTGATTGGTCCTGATCACACTTCCGTGATATGCTTGAACCTTAGTGGACTCGAGAAAAAGATTGACCTAACTCGTATTTGGTCACATTTGGTCCACTATCCTTCATTCAGCTAGAGGGACTTCAGCAGTTTGTTGTACTCAACTAACAACTAAATTATTTGTAGGTGTAAATAACTTCAAAAATTTAAAATAATAAGCCAATATTCATATTGGCCCTCTTCATCAACCTTTTTTGTCATCTACGGTGATCTTTGAATTTAACTTGAATATCACCTATAAGAATACCATTTACGATTATATACGTAATAAGGTGATGAATTCAGTCAAACACGATAAGCACTGAGACGAAGAGAAAATTATGTCAAGTGGTGAATTTATAGGAATAAATAAATGTGATACTCTAATATAGGATCAGAGTGTTGTGTACTATAAATTAAGCCCTGTGGTTTCCACATTCATCGTGGTCTACCCTGTAGTATAATCTGCATATCCTTGCTTTTGTCTTAGGCTAGTAATTAAGTAATTAACGATGAAGAACTCAATTAGATGGAGCTGTTATTACTTCCTACTAATCAATATGTTCTTGTTGCATTTGACAGTAAGGTCCCAACTGACAACAGATTTTTATAAGTCATCATGTCCTAACCTTACAAAAATAGTAAGGAAAGAGGTTATAAACGCTCTAAAGAATGAGATGAGAATGGGTGCTTCTTTGCTTCGTCTTCACTTTCATGATTGCTTTGTCAATGTAAGCTTAATTGCTTGAGATATATGTACATGCATGCATGGTTTTTTATTTATTATATGCACACATATAAGTATTAATATTAATTTGTCTCAAAATTATTTTTCACAAACATGACAAAGTCTGAAACAACGTACAAATTCGTGATAACAATATTTTGTGACATTTAGCATTTTACAACATTTTTTATAACATGGATTCACTTTCAAGTTATTAATTTGATTATCAGGGTTGTGATGGATCGATATTATTAGATGGTGGTGATGATTTTGAAAAGTCTGCATTTCCTAATATCAACTCTGTTAGAGGATTTGACGTTGTTGATGCAATCAAAACGGCAGTGGAGAGTGCGTGTAGCGGAGTTGTCTCATGTGCTGATATACTTGCCATAGCTGCCAGAGATTCTGTTCTTCTTGTAATCCCATAACTTTCTTAATTTATTCTTTTGTATATTTTGTCTCAAGGAGCATGCATATATAGGAACTAAATATGAAATCTAATTTCAATTAATTACTTATATAGACTATAATAATAAATTTCTTTTATATATACTCTTTTAAAAAACTATATTATGACCATTATATAATGTTTGGCAGAGTGGTGGTCCTTCATGGAGTGTTATGTTAGGACGAAGAGACGGAACAATCTCAAATGGATCTCTAGCAAATGTGGTGCTTCCTTCTCCATTTGACCCACTAGATACTATTGTTTCAAAGTTTACCAATGTAGGGCTCAATCTCACAGATGTTGTTTCTTTATCAGGTAAATAGTGAATTTCATTGTGGAGATCCATAAAAATCGTATAGGCCTAAAATAAGTATGTGATTATAAATAGGGGATGATCCTATTTTTGGAATTGAGTTAGACTCGAATCAAAATTTTATGATTGTTTCAGAGTTTATCTTAGATCTGTTGTACCACATGCAAATGTCTAATCTTGCAATTTTTGCGCGTAGATGTCACTAGCTTTTGGGATTGAGTAAATTCAAACTCAAATTCTAAGAGTTTCCATCTCTTCCAAACTAGCTAACAATCTTTAAGGGCTTTAGACATGTTAAGTTTGATTTTTAATTTTTTTAATATTAACCTTCTGATTTTAGTAAAAGTGAACGATAGTAATTAGGCATTTAACAATGAGGTAAATAAAGTCTGATCAATAATTGTGATAATCAAATGTTGAACTTGCTGCTCCTAAACGATCTGACCTTAAATAACACTTGAATCCATCTACTTGCTTAATTTTATCTTTAATTTATTGCTCATATGTGAAGGTGCTCATACGATTGGGAGAGCAAGATGTGCACTGTTTAGCAATAGGTTGTTCAATTTTTCTGGAACAGGCTCACCAGACAGTACACTAGAAACTGGTATGCTAACGGACCTGCAAAATTTGTGTCCTCAAACTGGGGATGGAAACACAACTGCAGTACTTGATAGGAACTCAACTGATCTCTTTGATAATCATTACTATAAGAACTTGCTTAATGGAAAGGGTCTTCTTAGTTCTGATCAGATTTTGATTTCTACTGATGAGGCAAATTCAACTTCTAAACCTTTAGTACAAAGCTACAACGATAATGCTACACTTTTCTTTGGAGACTTTGTCAAATCTATGATCAAGATGGGGAATATAAATCCAAAAACTGGATCTGATGGAGAGATTAGGAAGAGTTGTAGAGTGATAAATTCATAGTAATAGATATGTTTTTAGTCTTCGCAAAATATGAAATAAATGGAAGATTAGGAATGTGTCTTCCTTGTGATAGTGCAGTTATGTTGTTGTTGCTTACTTGTTTGTAAGGGTGTGCTTCTCGACCAAAATATAGGATTGTTGTTTCTAGCTTATGTTGGATTGGATTTGAAGAAAAAAAATCTAGTTTCTAGCTTATTTTCTTATTTTCAATTTTTAAAATGTATGTTAATTTTACTTGTTACTAGAGAGAAAAAAGACAAATCCCAGCTCAAGTGATAAAATATGGTAAATTGTTAGGCCGGATAAAATAGGTGATAAAATATGTCTATTTTTTTTCCTTGGAATATAAGAAAATTGAAAGAAAACAAATGATTCTATATCCAATTTCAAGTTTCAGTTCAGCTGTTATCACCTAAAATTCTTATAAAGAGAATTGAAGTAGCCATCTTATAATCCTTTCTGGTCTTTGATTTTTTTTTATATATTTTTTTTATGAAGTTTGGGATATAAAACTTATATATTAAAGGGTTAATTAGATTTTTAATATTATAAACTAGTGTGTTTATCCGTGTCATGCAAGAGATAATATTATAATTTTCATATTATTTATTTGTTCATAATTATATGCATAATTTTACTTATTTGATATATATATATATATCAAATGTGAGTAAGAATTTCACATTAAATAGAAATATGATTATTGAGCAACATATAAGTGGGAGAATTTGCATACTTATTGCCTTAAGATATAGATGAAGATGTGTTGTCTAAGTCAACTTCTATGTTGCCCAAAACCAAAATGATGAGGATGGTGATTATCTCCTACGCTCCCTTCATGCTTCATCGATGGTATCCAAGTTAATGGTTTGACCGACTCTATGTTAGTCAGGAGACACACTCAGATGAATGAATGGACTCGTACATGAAATGGAAATTGTTAAACTAGTTTACAATGACAGTGCATACTATTTTTCTTATGCAAATATCTTTTAAAAAGAATTGACTTGTTTTTTTGGTAAAAAGATTAAAGATTGTAAAATTTATAGTTTAAATGAATGATTAAATTGAAAGGAGAAATGGTCATAAAAAAATTAGTGTAATATATATATATAAGTAAAGAATTATACATTATAACTTTTTTTTACTTAAATAAACGATATTATTCATTCAAATTGATAGAATACATCGATACAATACAAATTCAAAGTCGCTAAAAAGAAAAAGGACGGATATACGAACAAACTCACAACTTCCATGTTAATAACATAAAACGGCAAAGAAGTTATGGCTACAAAGAATTATAGGAACTAAAACCAAAACGAAGCATATTTGCAGGGATTAAAACCATATTTTAGTCTTAATTTTAATCAAAATCAAATTTTTTTTAAACACTACTATTCATAATTTATACACGTTAACACAATAAAAAAGCGGACATACAAAATATCCGCTTAACGCTAATTAAAGTAAAGAAGTTCGCACCTCTTAATCCAATATCCTGGATACGCCCCGCGTAGAGCAGACTATTAACAGAAAATTGTTGTTTTGACTTTGAAACATTCCTTATAACATATGGAAATTTCAAAACATCCCCCAGCGGTAGTTAACTACCGTTGTGAGATCCGACAGCAGTTAACTGCCGCTGAGGCCAGCGGTAGTTAACTACCGCTACAGCCAGTGGTTGTTAACTGCTGTTGCGTTCTTGATTCAATTTCCAGCAGCTCTCTTTTCATTTTTCCCCACACATGTTTTACACATACTTAAACAAATTTTTTCACTCTTTTCATCCAATTTCAAATTCATCAATATAAAAGGTACGAAGTAATTAACATGATAAAATTAAAACACAAGAAATAATATAAAAGGTACGTACGTAAATGTCATAGAAATATCACAAGGTACAAATAATGTCATAATAATACATCACCATAATCAAAGTCAAAATGTACATAAAAAATAGCCTAATGATAATCAACCATGCTGCCTACGATGCCTCTGCCCCCTGCGCTGCTTGGCAATCTGATACGTAAGGGCAGGGCGACCAGTACTGCTAATCCAGATCATCTCCTGCACCAGCTCCTCTTTAGTCATCTCTGCCTGCATGGCCACAATATTATAAGCCATCTGCACGACATCCCTGATGATCGTCAGTGTGTCAGGTAGCTCTCTGACATGCTCCTCCTCTATAAGTTGCTCTCGGTTCGCCGGCCTGGGAGGAGATCCTTCATAAGGTGGGATAATTTGAGGGTGCGAGACTTTGGCATACCAAGCCATGTAGCCAGGCTCATGCTGTCATTGTCTCTCACACCTCTGTCTCCAATCAGGGTAGAACCACGCAACAGAGTCTATCAACACAGTAGCCAGCATCTCCTTAGGCATTTCACCGACATCTGACGGATGTCTGGTAATGTCCTGTACAAAAGCAAACTGCCTCTTAACCCGCTCAGGTAAATGACGGTACACCCTCTCCTTCCCGCACATAAATCGTCCTGGGTAAGTGACAATAGGCTGAAAAGGGCACATCTCTCTATGATCATCATATGTAGACCACCTCACATCATCCACCTCTAAGCGATCCAGGAGTACGCGGTAATAATGCACATATATATGCCCTCTGATAGTAAGTCATCTCCCTGCATATTGTCTCTCCGGCTTCCAGCTCTTGTTTTTCTTCCTTGGGTACGGACCTGACAAAGGCTCCAAAATACATCCCTGCAACAAAAAATAATACACAAAAATAAATATTCGAGTTAAATATTAAATAAATATAATACATTATAAAAGCTTCACAAAAATATTTAAATAAAATCCTAAATAAATGTAGCCGAACTTAGGAAAAATTAATCTAACATGATGATAAAAATTATAAAATAAATTCATAAAATAATGAAGATAAATATCAAATTATTACCGTAAGAAGGGTCACACAACCAGTCATCGTCTTGTTATTCAGACGAATAGAATCATCAAGATAATCATATAGGTAAGCTAAGGTCATCCCTTCCCATGACCACTTCCAAATCGCATTCAAGTCCGCCATACAATCAAGACATATCAAGTCCATGTGTCTGTTCGTTTTGTTAGTGAACAACGCACTACCGACAAGATATAGAAGAAAACTCCTCGCACACCACTGCCTCCTCCTATCTCTCTCCAGCCCCTCCTCCCTCGTTTGTGGGTCATCCAGACGTCTAGCCTCTGTCAGGTGCTCCTTATAAAGTCGCTTCAGTACGAGATAACTAATATCAGCACCATACTAGTCTTTGCCTCAGCACGAGCAGCAACATCTGACATGCCCAACAACCTGGTCATCTGTGTAATCTCATGTGCTCGATCGACTACCGCGTCATGGTCCAGCATGCTGCCCTGAATAGGAAGGTGGAGGAGATTATACACATCGTCTAAAGTGATTGTCATCTCCCCCACAGGTAGATGAAAACTACTGTCTCCGTGTGCCACCTCTCGCACAGAGCACGTACCATGGCATAGGTCACAGTCGAATAACCGGTGTATATCAAATCATGTAAGCCAGACGCCTCCATAGGATCCCAAAACCAGTTCAAACCCTCCTCCGGCAATGAAAGCTCTCTTACCTTTCTCCCTGAATTTATACACTTATACTCCTCATCATACCACATCTGAAAATCAAATGAATTAAGACATTATCACTATGAATTTTAAAGAATTTAAATAATTTAAAGAATTTAAAGTTTTACACTAAATTTTTTTAAGAATTTAAACACTTACATTATGATGGTTCACCCAAAGAGGGATCGTCACGTGCCTCCCGTAGTTCGACAACAAATGTGTGGTCTAATGACCTCTAGGAAAGGGAGGCCCTACAACAGGCAGAGCGGTATCAACGGAGCACGACGACGTCGCCGAGGCTCGGGCTCAGGCTCAGGCACAATATCATCTGCCTCAGCATCCTCGTCCTCTGCCACCTCATGCGGCTGATAAAACATAGCCTTCTCCTGCATCCGATCATATCCCTCAAATCTCCCGCATACCTGGCATACTCATGCGCTTGTGTTGGATCAACCACGTGGGAGGAGTAATCCATCTGTGACTGTGAGCTATCTTCAACTAGCCTCGCGTCCCTCCGCTTTCGAGTCTTTGGGACATACAGGTTTTGCTCCACCCGCTCTTTCCGAGCGCTAGCGGTAGTCCCATCTTTACCTTTGTGCATCCTGGCCTCTCTATTACGTCGTTGTTGCTCATCCTCCTCCTCAGCCATATCTGTACAAAAACAAATTAAAAATAACATATATACGTGGACAATGTATTTAGGCATTTCCTAAAAACTATACACTTTTATGGTAACACAACCTAAGGCATGGAACAATGGATCTAGCCCTCACATTATACACAACACCAAAATGCAAGTAACATATCACCAAAACAAACTTATGCATTCATCAAACTTAATATAACATATATACATTCATCATACTTTATGTAACGTATAACATTATGTAATTCTTCAAACTTGACAAAAAAAATGTAAAAATTCAAGCTTAGAATCATTATAACATATATACATTATAAAATTTAACATATTTGCAAAAAAATTACACAAAAAAAGCAAGATTATCTCACTTAGGTATTTCATCAAACACCTTAAGTGCATTCTAAATTAGTAGCACAATTAGTGTTATTTGAACATCTAAACAACTACATTGTACCTAAACCTACTCTAAACAACAATGTCAGCATAAACAATTCATTACAACATCAAATTCTATCATAATTTGCAATGTTTAAACCTAACCTAAACACTAACATTTTGCTAAAATTATGAAAATAACACCCTAAACAACCTACAATGCATGTAAATAGGAATAAAGGTACTTACTTGTGATTTACTTGAAGCAAATTGGATGATTTTCGTGCAAATGAAGGTTTGGGTAATTTTTGGTTATATTTGAGAAGGTTTACATGTGTTTCTGTAAACCATAAACTAGAGTTTCTGCGTTCTTAAGATACAGATCGCAGCGGCAGTTAACTGCCGCTGAGGCCAGCGATAGTTAACTGTTGCCTGTTTAGCCAACGGTAGTTAACTGTTGATGGGGGCATTTAAGGACTTTCCATATGTTATTAGGAACTATTAAATGTCTAAACAACAATTTTCTTATTAACAGGGCAAATAAGGCCATTGACTTCGGCCCAATTTTGTTTTTAGGGGGCATACCTTTTATAGATAGTCTAGTGACTGGTGGAACATGCAAGTTGATTCTAAGGAAGGTTGTTGACTTAAGTGCTGCACTGATCGGTATATTAATTACTCCCTACGTTTATTTTTAAATATCACTCTAGAATAGTACTTTTCAATTAAGAAAATGGATTATTTAGAGGGTATATTTATTTTAATTCATCAATAAATTCATATTTTTTTATGCGCATTACGTTATATTTTTATACGCATTATATCTTTACAATAAGTTTGATATGTTATCTTTCTTCTTTTTGTTTAAATGACTCTTCTATTCTTTCTTTTTTTTAACATTTATAGTGTCTTATATTTTTTCATCAAATTTTCTTTTATTTTGCATTTAAAATTGTTAACAATGTTATTCATCTTATTTACAGATAACAAAAAATAAACTTTAACATGCTTGATTTTTTTTAAAAATAACATTAATTAATTTTATTAAAAAAGAGTAAGCATGAGTACTTAAAAAATGATATACATAATTACATATGAGAAATCATACAAGTAAACTATTGAAATGACAATTAAATAGAAGACAGATCTCATACTCAAATGACCACTTGACATGAAAGGATGGAGTAATGAGGAGTTGACAAAATGAATATAAGACAAAGCTCCTACTGAAATTACGACTTAAAATGAAACGATGGAGTGACAAGGAGTTGACAAATAAAAGTCCAAATAATTAGGCATGTTGCAATAAATTGTGTAAAACAAAATTACATACAAATTTTCAATCGCTTGATGAACTGCTTACGCATGAGATTTAGGCAGATTTTGACAAACACAAGAAAGAATTGGGTAGGAGAGGGTAAAAATTCAACCTTTAGATTACCGTTTATATATCTTGTACAATTTCCATTCATTAAAATATCTTGTACAAGTCCTCTCAAAAAAAAAATCTGGTACAAATAATTATATATATAATGCATTTTTTAACCGGAAACTATAAATCAAATTATGCATGTTTTTAAAATAGTTATAAATGATGTATAATTTTATGTGTGTTCTAGAATAATTATTTTTTGAGGTTGAATACAACCAATTATTTCTCAAGATTACAAATCTAAAAAAATTGATTTTTATTTTTACAATGAAATTGACTTTTAAATTAAGTTATTTGAGCAAATGAGTTGAACTTATGAGCCGAAATGCTCGTAAATTGAAAATACCGAGTTTGAGCTCAAAATAAGTTTATATCAAACTTGAGTTGAGTTTTAAGCTGAATCAATTTTTATCGAATCGAGCCAATGCGAGTTCGATTGGACTCATTTCTAACCGTAACAAGATGTTGAAAACAAATATTGACATAACATTAAAAAGTTTCTAAAATGTAGTATATGTTTGATATTACGATTGATTGCGGAAATCACAACGATCCATGGTGATTTTGACAATTCTATAATGATAACAAACATGCACTTAATGAATATTCATATATGGATGATTTTGATTAATTATTTTGAGAACCGTAAATATATCTTAACTCAGTTGGTAAGGACAATGCATAATACATGCAGGGGTCGAAGTTTGAACTTCGAACATCTCACTTATTCACCTTAAAAAGTTAATTTATAGCCACTAAACTATTTGAAAAAGTATATATTATTGGCAATACATGTAGTAATAGTTGCTACAAGTTTTTTAAAATTAAAATTGCTTAGATCATAACTTCGATAAAAAAAAAATTGTTCCAAGAAAATTGAACAATTAGGGATAGAGAGTAAAGTGTTAGAGCCACACACATTGGAGGAGTATGTTAAGAGTCCAACATTGGATGAAAGAGAGTATGTTAATGGGTTTGTAAGGTTGAATTAAAACCGATCTAAATTCTAAGATATGCAGCCACGAATCTACTCATAGTAGATTGAAGGCAACTGCCGCCACTACTATTCTCATTATATTCGTTAATTATTTGCTATTTTAATTATTGTTCCTTCTTAAAATAATAAATTGCCCCCATTAAATGAGGATTTATACCATAAAAAGAATTTCTCTCATAAATTTTATAAAATCAAATGTGTAAATATATTTGAGGTGAAATTTACAATGGTTTTTTTTCACATACATAGAGATATATTTTTTATAACGTTGAAAATAAATAAAAATCTACCATATTTTTTTAAATATAAAGACATGTAAAGAACAATTTTAATTTGTAGCTGTTAAAGAGTCTTTAATTTTTCTAATATATAATAGTATTAGTGTTTATAAGCTCGAGTATTTAGCTCAATGATAAGATCCTCCAAAGAACATTAAAACACCCTCCAAAACCTTCAATTTTTTTTCCAGATTTTATAATACGAATAGGGTGTACGAGAAGAGAGTATGGTGAGAAAATAATTGGCCATTGTTATTTTTTAGAGGGGTAAATAGCCATTATTATTTTATCACTTTTGCATTGCTAAAAATTTGTATTAATATTTATTATATAAAATTTAGCCCTCGCAAGTCGAAATTTTTAGATCCGTCACGGAAGATATGTGACATTGATTTAAATGAAAAAGTGAATATTGGATAAAAAATAAGTCACAAATACATATGCATTATGCATATATGTTTTGGGCAAAGACGTGAAGTTTAAGTCAAGTCACTTGACCCAACAATATAGGATGAAAGTTTTGTCTATAAATTAAGCTTTGAGGTTTCCTCATTCATCGTGGCCTGCCCTTGTATAATCTACATCCTTGCTTTTGTCATAGGATTAAGTAACAAACAATGAAGATGTCATTTAAATGTAGCTTTTATTACTTCTTGCTAATCAATTTGTTCTTGTTGCATTTGACGGTACGGTCCCAATTGACAACAGACTTCTATAAGTTGTCATGTCCTAAACTTAACGAAATTGTGAAGATAGAGGTTGTAAAAGCCTTATTTAATGAGAAACGAATGGCTGCTTCTTTGCTTCGTCTTCACTTTCATGATTGCTTTGTCAATGTAAGTTTAGTTGAGATACATATATTTTTTATAAATAAAAAAATGGGGAAGAAAAAAATATTATTAATTTATTAATAAATGACATGAATAATCATTTTAAAATTGAGATTTGAGTTCCGTTGCTTAAGATATATATTGCATATTTATTTATTTTACATGCATGCATAATATATTGCGTATATACTTCATTTGATTGCTTAATTGGTAATTTAAAAAAATATTTACATATGGTACTACACATTCACTTTCAAATTGTTATTTTGATTATCAGGGTTGTGATGGATCAATATTATTAGATGGTGGTGCTGATAGTGAAAAGTCTGCTCTTCCTAATATCAACTCTGTTAGAGGATTTGAAGTTATTGATAAAATAAAAACGGCAGTGGAGAGTGCATGCAATGGTGTTGTCTCATGTGCTGATATCCTAACCATAGCTGCCAGAGATTCTGTTCACCTTGTAATTACTCTCTTGATTTATTGATTTTACTTATTTTGTTTACAATAAAAAAAAAATACATATGAGGTCAATCCAAAAAAATAAAAAACATGCATAAGAACTAAGTATGAAATATATTTTATTTAACTTAAAGGATATTATAACTTTCTTTTATACCATTTTTTTTAGCAACTATTATTTTTTTTCTTTTTGAAATGACTACTTTGTGTACGAAATATAATTTCATCGACCATAATATATGACCCTTAATTATATATATTTTGTTACAGTACGACTCTTAAAAATATATGTTGTGGAAATATGAAACTTATATAACTTCCAAAAAAAACTATATGACCCTTTATATGACGTTTGGCAGACTGGTGGTCCTTCATGGAGTGTTTTGCTAGGACGAAGAGATGGAACAGTCTCAAATGGATCTCTAGCAAATTTGGGGCTTCCTTCTCCATTTGAACCATTAAATTCTATCGTTTCAAAGTTTACTGATGTAGGGCTCGATCTTAAAGATGTTGTTTCTTTATCAGGTAAATAATAAATTTCAATATTTTTGGAGATCAATAGTATATACTATATGCCTAAAATAGGGGACAATGATTGAATCACGATATATTTCAAACCAGCCAACAATTTTTAAGGGCTTTGGACATGTTACAAACTCCACAATCAAAGAGATGGAGATTTTATCTTAGAAAAAATATGTTGGAATTAATTCAATAATTTTCACACTCACACATATAATGCTCAATACAAAGATTATAAACAATAATAATACATAGATTAGACACAATAATCGCTATCCATTGACTTGTGGTTATTTCAACTAGAACTTCTTGTGTCTTAGGCTCTCTTCATATGTTTTACAATCATTTCATGAGTTAAGATACCTGATATATAGACATAAAAATGATAAAGATTTAACATATTGGTGATCTCCAAATGTAAGTTCTCTTGTATGTGAGCATCTATTTTGTTAACATATTGGTGATCTCCAAATGTAAGTTCTCTTGTATGTGAGCATCTATTTTGTTTCAACCAACTTTATGGTTGCCTTTTCCGTCGATTCAAAACATGAAATTTTCAAGCATCTCCCATTAATCTTTTTTTTTTTAGGAAAACTAATCTTATCATGCATGTTGTTTACGAATGCATAAAACCATACATATGACACAAGCAAAGCATGCATATAGGAAAATACTTAATTTTCTAAATTTTCAATTTTTTAGCAATAACCGAGACTAAATCATATCCCATGGTGATTGAGGTATTCTCTAGTTTATTAACTTTATTGTTGAATTTTCTTATAACTTTATTAATATAACTCTTTTTGATAACAAAGATGTCTATCGTCATTAAGTATCTTGATGCCTATTACAAGAAAGACGTCCGCAAAATCTTTCATCACTAAACTTTAATTTTGTTAATGATTTATCGGTTTCGCAAAGTAAGTTTATATCATTGTTGACTAAATTATATAAAATAAAAATCAACAATTTATACGAGGAATATAAATTTATTCCCACCGACATGTGTGGTATTTTTATTCTTTTTGTTGGACGAGTTACATAAAATAGAGATATGAGGGGATGTCAAATGACTCTATAAATTAAAGGTTGTCTAGGTATCATGACTCTTTTCCATAGTAGTCATCTAAAATTATATTTTTTACACTTATTATTATAATTAATTGCTCCGTGTGTATGTTAACTAATTTAATATTGTTTTTTTTAAAGAACTAATTTAATATTGTTATAATTATATATTTGTGAAGGTGCTCATACGTTTGGAAGGGCAAAGTGTGCATTGTTCAGCAATAGATTGTACAATTTTAATGGAACAGGTTCACCAGACAGTACACTAGAGGCTAACATGCTCGCTGACTTGCAAAATTTGTGTCCCCAAAATGGAAATGGAAACGTAAATGTTGTTCTTGATAGGCACTCACCTGATATATTTGACAATCACTATTTTAAGAACTTGCTCAATGGAAAGGGTCTCCTTAGCTCTGACCAGATCCTGTTTTCTTCTAATGAGGCCACTTTAACTACTAAACCTTTAGTCCAAAGCTATAGCAATAATATTGTCCTTTTTTATGGAGACTTTGTCAAATCTATGATCAAGATGGGGAATATAAGTCCAAAAACAGGGTCTGTTGGACAGATCAGGAAGAACTGCAGAGTGATAAATCCATAGTAATATGTATTACAGTATTAGGCTTTGCAAAATACTACTTAAATAAGTGGAAGATTAGCAGTGTGTCTTCCTTGTCATAATAATGCAGTTCTGGTGTGCGATGTTTTTATATATATAAAATAAATAACAATCTAAAGAGAACATTGTTGTTTTTGGATTAGTCTGGAGGAGAAAGTCATTTGATATAACGATTAAAAGAATGTGATCTGATTTGAACATGTTTATATTACTTGAATAGTATATTGTAAGTTTTATTGGCCAAAAAGAACATATTACAAATATTTTTGGCACACTTTTGAGGACCTTCCGACACCTTAACGTCTCAACTTAGGTCACAAGCTTTCATTACCAACTTGGAAAAATATTACAAATTAAAAAACAACAACATATATAACATATAGCATGATAAAATTAATATTATGAAGTAAAAAAAAAATCATTTATATTTGTAATTTACTAATAAGTATTATTAAAAATTTGATAAAGTTCACATGTTTCAGTTTAACTAGTAAAATTGTCGAAATTTTTAGTTTGAATGTCGTGACCATAGTCTGAATCCTAACTCCTCCATTTTATGTGTGTGACTTTTTAAGAGACTATTGTCACTTAGTCTATTTTAAAAAAATGATAAATAATAGATTAAAACATCATCTCATACTAATAATAAGCATTAAAAATTATATTTGTAGTCTAATTCGATTAAAAAAAAAGGAATTTAAAATTCATTATGATTCGATAAATTTTCACAAAATATGTTCGATAAATTATGCTAGATAGTACTCCATCCGTTTCTAAATATAAGCAAAATTGACTTTTTAGGTTCATTCAATTAATGATGTATGTGAACCACATACATCATTAATTGAATGAACCTAAAAAGTCAATTTTGCTTATATTTAAAAACGGAAGGAGTACTAGAATAATGCTACATATTGTGAAGGCGGATTTTCAATTAAGAGGTTCAATCTCGCCCTCAATAACATGAACCAATGATTGTCTCTTAGAGCATTTTCAATTATCTTGTTTTAAGAGATTTATTTTGAGTTTTACATCCTTCCTATAGGCGGGGCTTATGATTTTACGTCATATTTATGCAATTCATATATATATATTTTCAATTACGTCATAAGTGAATTGGATGTTACACTATTGCTCAAAACATTAAGGTATTTAACTTAAACAGATAGAAAAAAAAAATTCATAACTTCAAAAAAATAAAAACTAAATCATCAATAAACAAAAAGAGAGAGATTCAAATCCAAAAAATTAGCAATCCGCTACTTAAGTCATCACATGAAGATAATTAAGGAGAAATAACTTCATGAAGGCATGTAAGCTGACATTCATTGCAGAAGAGAACAAATATACAATTTTTAATTATGACATAGAATACATGTTGAGGTGCGAAAGTCAAAAACCCCTACACTAGTTTACATGTCTAGATAAAACTAATATTTGGCCAACTTTGTTTAAAAATAAAAATGAATTAAATTAACATTGTTATTATTTGTGAAGTTAAGAATGATATATAAATTGAGAGTCTATATGTACTCCAAAGGAGGATGGAGGGTTGGGGGTGAGGAGGGTGAGAACTTTTAACTTATCTCTGTTGGGGAAGTGATGTTGGAGGATGTTGGTGGAGAAGGAGGGGTTGTGGTACCGACACGGTACGGTGAGGAGGGGGCGGTTGAAGGAGAGAGACAACCATTGCTCGGCTTGGTGGAGGTCGTTGTGTAGGGTTCGTGAGGGGTTAGGTGATGGTGTAGAAAATTGGTTTGAAGATAACACTCGCAGGGTTGTAGGTGATAGGAGAGATGCTCTTTTCTGGCATGACATATGGGTAGGGGAAATTCCTATGAAAATTAAGTTCCCCCGCCTTTATTAGTTAGTTGTGGATAAGGAGTGTTCGGTGGCGGAGGCGAGGAGGGTTATAGGGGCGGATGGGGATTGGGATAGGGTGTGGCGTCGGTGGTTGTTTGCTTGGGAGGAGGAGAGCGTGAGGGAGTGCTCTGTTTTTCTTCATAACATTGTTTTGCAGGAAAATGTTCATGATGCTTGGTGTTGGCTGTTAGATCCTATTCAGGATTACTCGGTGATGGGAGCTTATCGCTTACTCACTACCTCTAGACAACCAGTGGATAGGACTATGGTTGACTATGTCTGGCAAAAGAACATTCCTTCAAAGGTGTCTCTGTTTGTGTGGCGTCTTCTTCGCAACAGACTTTCCACAAAAGACAATTTGATGCGGCATGCCCTTCATCATACTGACATGACTTGTATTTCGGGGTGTGGAGATTCGGAAATGGCAACACATCTGTTTTTACATTGCGACATTTTCAACTCTCTTTAGTCTCATGTTTGGCGTTGGTTACAAATTTCGTCGGTCTTACCTGGTGACATCAGACAACTTTTCATTCAATTTACTTGTATGGTGGGGTTTCCTAAATTTACTCATTCATTCTTGAAAATTATTTAGTTTGCCTCTGTTTGGATCATTTGGAAGGAAAGGAATAACCGTGTCTTCCAAAATACAGTTTCTGATCCTTCGACTCGGTTAAACTGCACTCATTTTTATGGTTGAAATATAAACAGGTGGGCCTTCAGCTATAATTATCATGATTGGTGGAAACACCCGCTTCTCTGCATAGGTGTCCACGTTTATTTTATTTTTTTTGCTGGTGTTTCCTTGGCTGATTAGTTAAAAAAACAAATTAGATAGATGTACGGTACCAGTACATGTAAACACAGGGTAGGTTGAAGAAAGAGAAAGCGAGTGATGGGTGACGCCACGAACTGGAACGAAGATGCGTACAGAGAATCCGTATTAAAAGAAAGAGAGATTCAAACTCAAACCGTTTTCAGAACTGCTTGGGCTCCTTCTCAATCTCAATCTCTCATCGTTGCTTCTAGTGATGGTTCCATTGCTTCTTACTCTCTCCCTTCCACCATCACCGCTTCTAAGCTCAAAAATGTTAACCATTCTTATTCTTATTCTTATTCTTATTCTTATTCAATTCATCATTTCACTGTTTTTAAATTCAAACTACAAATTCATATTTATTTTTATTTGTTGCAGCCATTTGGTTTTGTTAATGCCGATGCTGATGAGTAAGTTTGCATTTTGATTTTCTTCTTATTTATTATTAGTTCAAGCTTATTGGTAATTATTATTTATTAGGGTTTAATTGTGTTTTCATTGCAATGTGATTGATGTAGTTTGTTAGCTGAGCCAGATTGCTTGTTTCAAGCGCATCATGGGTCTGCTTATGATGTCAAATTCTATGGTGATGACGAAAATGCTCTCTTGCTCAGGTTTTAATTACTACTACTTTATCTGACCTTATCTACTGACGTAAGTTTTGTTAGATTGTTTGGCAAAACTTATCAAAACAACTTATCACATTGTTCATAAGTTTCTTTCAGCTTATTTTCATAACTTCTCCAAGATATCTTATGGAAACAACTTATAGCTTTACTGAAACAATTTAACTTTATTTCATCTTTTGCTATAGAAATAGCTTATACATAGGCACATCATATTCATATCTTGATCAACACTTGTCTTATAAGCTGCAAATAAGCTGTTATCCAAATATGGCTTAATTCTAAACTAGGATACTTATCTATCCACATTCATTTAGTTTTTATGTATTATTATAGAGGAAGATTAAAATATTGGAGCATGATATTAGTTTTTGTCCAGTTGCTTCTATCGTTTCTTAAGATTTTTTTATAAACAAATTTGAATGCAAATATACATCCCAACTATGATGACAATATTTTTTTATAGATCCATTTAGAAATAGAAAATTTTGTACTAATCGTCTCAATTCCACTATTGATGGGTCAAAATTTCAGTTGCTATATTTTGTGTTACCATTTTTATTTGGAAAATTGAATTTAGCATTTTTAAGTTTTTTTGTTCATCATGCTCTCCAACGTTTTGTGTTTAGTAAGGAATTGTTTACATGATGGCCTATTTTGTGAACATGCATTAATATAAATGAGGGTGTTCAATTTACCATTTGGCATAAATCCTGACAGTAGTTTACTTGACAGTTGTGGTGATGATGGGCGGATTCGAGGATGGAGATGGAAGGAACTTACAAGCTTCAAGTATAATAATATTTCTTCAGAAGGTAATAATATGTTACAGTTGTGATAGAAATTCAAATCCGTTCATCCATTTTGATCTCTTTTATTTCTCTGAAGCAACTTACATCTCTATTCTTCTCTCCCTGATTATTGCATGAAGATTGTATATGTCTGTGATGTTATGCCTACACCTATGAATCTCAGCTCATGGAGTTCAAATCAGTATTTTATTTTAACTTGGAAGTGTTTCTTTTTTTATATTGAAACCAACTCTTGGATTTATTCATTTTCATAGCATGGCTAAATCTGTTGGTAATTGCATTTTTTAAATGTTTAATATTAAATCTGGTAATTGCCGAGGGTCAATGAGAATTGTGCTTTGTTTCTTTGTAATTATAGAGTAAAGATGGAAAATGTAGAGTAGAGAAATACAACTTGAGTGATATCATGAAAAATCAATCATATTGGTACTATGATATAAAACACTGAACTTTTACTCCTATTTATTTTTATACCAATATTTCAGGTCAAGTTACTTGACCTGAAAATAACAAGTACTTGACTCAAGTGCTTGTTATTACAACTTGTACATAGCACAAACCGATAAAACATTGTACATTATAAGACCCATAAAAGGATGTGTCAATAAGAATCCTATCATCTTACTGTTGAGTTCCATCTCATTTTCATTTTCTTAAAGAATTTATAATTATAAGTTTACATCAACATAATTAATGTGATGCAATAAGGCTTTTGACTTTTTTTTTCTCTTTCTTTTCCAAATATAAGTATTAAGCTTCAACCAAATTTCGCTGGTTATCTAAGGCCTATCATGATATTTTTTACCCTCTACCATACACTCGCTGATTGATTGTGCATTTGATCTGATTACAGAGTTGTACTGTTCACATTCACTTACTTCTTCTATGTTGATATATAGTTTCTTATTTTTTTTCTTTTGGATTGGTAATTTGTTCAAGGTCTTAGATATGATATCCCTTAATGTTTCAGGAAATGATATCAAGCCCGTCCTGGATGTGGTAAATCCTCAACACAAGTAAGTGTTTAGAAAAGTGCATGCATACTTTCTATAATTTCTACAGAAGTAGGGGATGATGTTTCCTTCTTGACTTCCGAGTCATTTTTCATTTTTCCAGTTTCGTGTATATTTAGGGGATGATGTTTCCTTCTTGACTTCCGAGTCATTTTTCATTTTTCCAGTTTCGTGTATATTATCTGAGTATACTCTTCTACATCTGGGTTCCTGACGTGGCATTATTATTTATTGCACCTAACAAAATAATTTAAAATAGGGCATGGTGTTTGAAATTATTGCTTATCTTACAAGGAGTATGATTTTACAATTGTTGGTTTTATTTATTTATTTATTTTTTGCTATTTGCTTAACTTGAGAAAGGGATTCTTCACATGATCTGGGCATTTGTAGAATCTTTCTAACTTATTATATTGTATCATTAGTCCTTTATTCCTCTATATGTGGTTTTCTGATTATCGTTGATATGCCCACTTACTGTTGTCTTTCAGAGGTCCTTGGGGTTCACTTTCACCTCTTCCTGAGAATAATGCTATTGCTGTAAATACTCAGGTTTGTTACTTTTTGCTTTGTCCCAATGTTTTTCCCTCTCGTTATTTTGTGATTGAAGCAGTATCTTTATTTTTTACTTAACTGCAGGCAGGATCTGTTTTCGCTGCGTCCGGTGATTCTTGTGCATATTGTTGGGATGTGGTATGTATTTAGTGAGGGTGAATTTAATTTATGTGTATTTAGTTTCTTGAGATAACTTGACTTATAGTCGCACCTCTGTTGATGCAAGCCTAACAAGTTTAATGTTTCTAGGAAACTGGTAAATTAAAAACGGTATTCAAGGGACACTCTGATTACTTGCATTGCATTGTTGCTCGCAACTCATCCAATCAGGTCTTGATTCTTAGCCTTATACTTCCTTTCCTTTTTTGACTTAATGTTGGTTATTAACTGAAAATTGTTAAACCAGAGGTGAAGAAAGGAACTTGCTTTACTAACTTTTACAGCTATGCAAAATAAATAAAATAATAACACATTGAACTGAAAATACAGAACTAAAACAATGAACCTAATGGAAACATCTTTATATATTTGATCGTAACAATTTTACCACTTGAAACTTTGTATATTAACTACTTCAAGAATGTTCGCTTTGATTTTAATATGCTGTTTAGATTTCTCCATGCGTGTTTTGTTTGTAGACATATAAGCAATAGAATGTCGCGCAGAACATTTGTGTGCAATTGAGATAAAATTAATGGATATAAGAAAAAAGAGAAGTGGTCCTAGTAGATATAACAGTATTAAGAATATAAGGAGAATGGAGAGATAACACGGAGTTCAATTATTTAAAGTAAAATTTATAATTTATTTTAAAAATAATAATGGTCTATATGTGATGTTCTCTTTATTAATATTAGAGTTATATATAAACTCTTTTCGAAAGTACAAGAGATCTAAACAGAACAATAAAAAAAGTTACCTTATAAAAGGTCATTGAAGGGGAAATGAGAAAAAAAGGGAAAATATATACTGCTGAACTTAAAGCAAACAAAGACATTGCAGAAATAGTTTTTCCACAAAAAAGGTGAAAACTTTACCCCAGTAATAGAATTTAAATTCCACTATTCTTCTGGTGCCAGATATATGTGGGATGGAATTCTCTTATGGTAATCTTACTTGTCTTCCCACACACAATGTGTTGCCTGAGATTTTAACTTTCTTTCGAACAATCTGCAGATCATAACAGGTTCAGAGGATGGGACAACACGAATTTGGGGTATTATTATTATATTTTTCCTTTTTTTTTTTGCAGCACTTATTAAAGCAGAACAAACTGCAGTAATCATACTATTTTTTCGTGTAAATAAACTGGTTTTCTTAAATACACTGGTTAATCTTTATTGGTTACTTAATACTTGCTATTGTGACTTATTTTCTAGATTGCAAGAGTGGAAAGTGTATCCAAGTGATTGATCCAGCAAAACATTTGAAGTTAAAAGGACCTGTTTCATGGGTTGGCTCTGTTGCTTTAGATGCAAGTGAGAGCTGGTTGGTAAGTGAATATCTTTTATTGTGTAATACCTTATCTCGTCCCTAGTATTTTTGGTTTACATGTGCCACTCTAGTAAAAGGAACATGGATGTTTGGACATATTGGTCACTACTGGGTGAATCTACGGATGCAGTTTATATGAAGATACGAGAACAGATATTAACGATTTCACTTTTACTTTATTTTTCTTTTGGAATATAAAATAGTTATGCATGTATGCGTTGCTATTGGTTTATGGTGTATTGATAATTAAAACTTAGAAAACACTTTGCTAGCTATGATATAATTTCTATATTCTAGCGTTTACTATTGTTGCTAATGATTTTTCCATTTCATCAATAAAATAATCACACCTTTCTGGTCAGTATAATCTTCGCGTGGTAAGATTGTCCTTTTCTTTTTTATACCATCTTGCACCTAATAAAGATTGTGCTTTATCTATATGCAATCTAGTGAAAAGCTTACATGCTTAGGAAATTATGGTGTGTTTTGTTATTAATCCTAGTTCTGTGATTAGTTATGACACCATTGCCAACGTTCTACAGGCTTGCAGTAGTGGACGTAATATATCACTTTGGAACCTTCCTGCTGCAGAGTGCACATTAAACTTTTCCACTCGAGCTTCTGTACAGGATCTGTTATTCGACAATAATCAAGTTAGTTGGCTATCTGTCTCTTATTTCAGTTCTTTTAAACATTGGCATAGCCTCTGAATATTCCCAATTGTAATTTGTTGCGTGCTCTTTTTGTGGGGGAGGGGAGTGAATTTCCATTTCGTTTAATGTTTTTTGTAATATTAATTTAATATATGTGTGATGAACTAACTGGTATGATAACGGTGTCAATTTATTGGGTCAAAAGTTAATATTAACTTCAAAAAGAAAGGATAGATGCTCTAGAAAAAGATTATGTTACCCCTCTTGGATGATGATTCTGTAGATTCATGTTTCAGTACCCTTGCTCTGTCTTCATATTTTTTACTGTTGCCTTTTATGTTTTTCTGGGGTAATTGACATGTGAATTTTCCTTCTCTGTTGACCATAAATATTTCAATATTTTAATTATCATCCCTGTTTGTCATTTAAGAATTGTTGGCCTGTTATAAATATTGACTCATTAGATGTTCTTCTAATAACTGTATTTGTCCCTATTATTGTAGCTATCTTATTATCATTGCTAACTTTTGTATTTCAGATTCTGACAGTTGGTGCAGATCCTATACTCAATCGCTTTGACATGAACGGTGCGATTCTTTCACAAATACCGTGTGCTCCTCCATCAGCCTTTTCTATCTCCTTACATCCAGCAGGGGTATGTTTTTATTCAAAACTGTTTCCTATTAAAAATGGGGTTAGAATCTTTGTTTAGGTTACCAACCATCTATTTAGTTCAAGCATTCTGCATGGCTCCTACTGTCTGCTTTAGCTTATTTATTTGGTCCATTCCGCTTGTTTCAGGTTACTGCCGTTGGTGGCTACGGATGTCTTGTGGATGTAATCTCACAATTTGGCAGCCACATGTGCACATTTCGATGCCAATGTGTTTAGCTAAGTTCACAATATATAGTCAGAATCAAGAGCCAAAAGCCCAAAAAATATTCCCAGCTCAATGTATAACAAGATCATCTAGATTTATAATTGTTAATTTGGCAGTAGATAAAATAATTATCTATTTCCCTAAGGTACATTAAAAACGGTGTATCCAATCCCGTGGCGGAGTTGGCGTAATTTTTTAAAGGTCAAATATATGCTCTCGGTATTTCACCTCAAACCCACATATATGTACACGTACCAAAGCTCATACTTCAGTGTAAATTGAAACCAACAAAATGGAAAAACAGTTGCTACTGAAACCAAATCAATGCGTGGCTAAATACAAGGAAAAGTCATTCATTAAATTGTTCAAACAAACGTTAATAAAACGGCTAGCTGAAAAATACGCAAGTTAAAATAATAGCAAACTATCATAACATTCCTTAAAAAAAAGAAAAAAGCAAACTATCATTACATGACCAAGTCAAAACAAAATTAATTAAATATAGTGATTAACCTAAAAATAATAGATTAAATAATTCTAACACTGTCATTTCTATACTGCTGAGGTCGGTAGAGGAACCAAAAGCCTAAGCCTACTTCTGTATCTTGCAATGCGCTGCAATCGTTCTTCCCTTAAGCGTGCCCTAACCCTTTTTGCACGTTTAATATGTCTCTTCAATAGATCTTGTGTTGATAAATGTTCAACAGACTTCTCATCCTCTTCTTGTTCATCTTTGTAATTTTCATCATCATTCTTGTTGTTCAAGGTACATGGATCCATCATAGATGCAGGCAATGGTTTGGGAAGGGCCAGTGTTGCACCTTTATGTTGTGGTGGCTGGCTTTCATCATTTAAACCATTTCTCAACCATGATCTACAAAGTGCATACAGAGAAGCATCCTCGGTTATTCTGACTTTTCGGTCTCTGACAACAGTGAGTTCATCATCTCTGCTTCTTTTCCTCGCACTCGCATCTTTATAGCCATTGACATCTGAGACCGTTGATCTACTAGTACCCTTGAGGTGTCCTTCAATAGGAGGAGGCGTAGTAGCAGCAGGATGAGAAAACTGCACATGAGAGAGGGGTCTAGTCATGTGCAAGGTGCTACTTAAGTTATCCAAATTCACACCACGAACACCGCCACCGTGAGAATACAAACACGGCGGCTGTGGTGGTGGGTAACCACCAACAGCTTGATTTGCGGTAGCGCATGAGGGAGAGGCGAAAGAGTTTGGAGAACGAGGAGGAAGCCCTTGTTGTTTTGAGTTTGGGTTTGGGAATGGACGTGAAATAGGCTCTCGTCGTAATGCTGCATTGCCGGCAGCCAACGGTGCTCGGAAGCCAGGAAAACCATCGTCCACTAATCATCATAACAACAACAACAATAAATAACAGATGTAAATTCGTAGGTAAATTTGAAAATGGACTACCATTAGATGAGAGGTAAATATTCAACCAAACTCCAGAACTAGCATTGTGTTGACCTTTAAAAACTAAGAAAAAGGGATTTTGCGATTGACTTACTTGGAAGAAAACGCGGCGGCGTGGTCGATGGATTGATGTTTTCGATAGCACGATATTTGAACTCCATTGAATAAAAGGTTGAAACTAAAATATTCACAGAGAAACAAACACAAAAACAAAACAGAAATAAGAATGTTGTTTAGTGGGGAAGGAACTCACGCGTAGGACTTTGGTTCTGGTTGTTTTAGGTTTATTTGATAGTTATATGAAGAAGAAGACCAGTCTCAGTTTCATAGCTAATTATATAGGAACGCGTTTGTGGTCTAAACTTAACAAAAAAACAAAAACTTGAGAGAGAAAGAGGCGTTATTTTCTCACAGAATAATTCTCTATACACTGTATAAAAAAACTGCCTATTTTGATGATAACTTCGTGTCCAAAAAGGAAACAAAAAGTAAAATTTGATGGTATTTTTTATTGATAAGAATATTTGGAAAAAATTTACCAAAAAAGAAGAATATTTGGTAAAAATATATTTCTCTTGAAATGAAATATAAATAAAAACATTTTTTTTTAAGAAACAACGACTTTTTTTTAGAATAAAATATTCTCTCGTATTTTATCTACAATCAAAGCTCCTAATTTTATTTCTTAAATTTCGTTGAACGATCGTCCCGTGAGCTTAACCCAGTTGGTAAGAACAATGCATAATATATTGCATCTTTTGAATTTTCAATTATTTTGACTGCATAAAAGTAAAAAAAAAATTATTTTAACTGCATAAGACAACGATAAAATTTTATAGACAACGATAAAATTAGCATCCTTGTCGAAATCTCTTACAAGGTTTGGTCGAATTAATAGCACTCTACCAGCAATTTTAACATCTGTCCCTGATTTATTTTTTTTAAGTTTTCATTGTGTTCCAAGTTCTGGCGTTGGATTTTGATTTGAAGCTGAAAAAAAAAAAGTTTTTAGCAAATTGCTCGAATTTCTTTAAAATTTGGTGATAAAATTTAGAAAGAAAAAAAATGAAGGATCAGTGGTCTAGACTAGAATATGAAATTCTTTCATTTAGACCACTTTCTAATTTTTACTTTATTTTTCATTTCTTTAAAAAAAAAATAGTGTTAGATTTGTTTTATTTTGATTTTATTCAGGTAACACGAATTTATTTGATACATTTTATCAATATCCTCTTTATTTTAGCATTATGATATTGTTGGTATTTTCTTATTTGTTGTGTTGCTTTTATATATCCTCATAATGCAAGACTATATCTAATTATGAATTTTTAGATTCTTTTGATATGCATTTGCGTTCATTGGATTCTTTGACTTATCTATATATCTCTATCTCTATATACATGTATTCTAAGTTACACTTTGCTTACATGTCACTTCACCAATAACCTCCTTTTTTAACTTTGTTTTTAATTAATCATTCGCTTATGTGTCACTCCCTCAAACCATTATACATAATTTTGATAAAAAAAGAGTTACACTAATCAATTGCTCCTGCATAAGAAAGAGGTAAGAATAGGAATGTACGCATCACAGCTAAGTGTAATTGAACATTATTATTTTAATTAAAATGAAACTGTCATGGTTCTCCATTAAAGAGTAAACATTAGGATTCACTTACACGGGTTATATACCTGTATACCTGGAAACCATAATCAAATTTCTCTTCAAAAATAGTAGTGGATGGAGTTTAATAAAGTTTCATAATTATGTCTATTGAAATAATTAGTTCGGTTTATCCTGATATAAATGAATCTCATGGTATAGTAGTCCGGTGTCCTCCTCCATTACCTAACTCTTTGACATCCTTCCTTTAAAAATAAAAATCTTTGACATCCTTCATTCTTATAACACCTTTCACTACTATTTTTAAAAAAATGTTAATTGCTATAATATTTACACCATCATTGAACGTGTTTGTTTATATTCTTCCACGTAAAGCTCAAAAAGATTTTACATTTTAGATCATCCTAATTTCCCTTTTTCCCTTTCACCTATATAATAATCACACTAATCTCATTCCTTTTCTTCTCATTTTATAACATTTCATGATCAATTTTATCATATACGTCATTCTCTCTTCGCTTTTCCATCATGTATACTACTAATGACAATAACACCGAACCATCTTTCTACATTTTTCCTCAACCATGCTATTCGAATGTTCTGATCTTATTTCATGTTTTTTATTTTCACAGGTCGGGAGAAGTCAAAAACAGTATTACACATACCTTTCTCAACGAACTCTCCAATGTCACGCATAAGACCAATTTCAACATTAAGATAGCACGAATGTAGGATACTATTTTTTTTTTTTTTATTCCATAACTCATGTTTCTTAACTATGACCACCATTCACTCCCTCATTATATATACAACCTCTAATATGATCTCAATAGTTTTAATTTCTACTAATAAGAGTATTTGTCCTACAGTGAAAACCATTGTATATATAAATATGTGATTTTGTGCACCAAATTTTTAGTTTTGTTCATCACCACTTTCAAGCAACAATTGGATAGTTCATCTTCAATTTTGTTTTATTGTTTTTTCCACTCACTTTTACTCTTCATCTCTTGATGATTAATTGGTTTCTATCACAAGATAGGGGTCAAGTTACTCTTAGGTTGGTCAAATATTTGAACTCTATTTTTTTTATTGATATGATGTTTGTTAGTATATTTTTTCGACTTTCTTTTATATTTTTCTTTCTTCCTTTATGTGAATTTTTTTTATGTGCATTAGGAAAATAGGATAAAGAATGCTTCTATTTTATTTTGTTGCATCGTTGTTACTCATGAAGAAGTTTATAAAAAATAGTTGTTCGTTACTTTCTCCAAGAAACTATTGAAAGATGCGTGTTCAACTTGGTATTATATTTTTTCTCCTCTTTTTTACTCTTCATCTCTTAACTATTCATTGGTTTTTATCACATAATAGAGATTCAAGTTACTTTTAGGTTGACCAAATAATTTATATTTCTGAAAAGGGTAAATAAAATAAACTGATTAAGGGTTAACGAAAGGTTGTAAGAAATGTGGTGATAGCTGTTCTCATTAACCCTTACATTTTCTTATAAATGAAAGGTGAAAAAAGGAATTAGTGTGATTATTATATAGGTGAAAGGGAAAAAGGGAACGACAAAAAAAATGACTTTGTCACACCAGCATTTGAACTATATTTTTTCATATTCCTTAACTATAATAAGTTACTCACCGGCTGTATTAATGCAAAATTTTAATGAATAAATTGATGAATTATTACAATTTTTTTATAAGTTTCTATTGTCCTATTATTACTCTTAGAATGACCAAATATTCTAGCCATGCTTTTTTTTTATTGATATAATGTTTATTAATCTACTTTTTTTAACTTTCTTATTTCCTTTTATTACTTACTTTTGTCATGACAATATTTTCATTTGAATTTGGAGAAGAGGATAAATTAGGCTTCTATTTATGAATTAAGTATAATATATTTGAAAACAAAAAATGAAAATCACAATATATTTAAATAGTCTAAACTTAAAGTCTTTAGGTAAACATTAATTATGTTTCAAAAAAAACAGGTAAACATTAATTATATAGAACATGAAGTAAAAGTTGAATTCATTTTTCTTCAAATATTTTAAATTAAATATGAAAAATTATATCTTACATAAAAACAATATTTTAGTTTATAAATGTGAAGACATGTGTTACCATTTTTTCAATAAAAACAATAATAATTATATTATAATACAATTATGACAAAGATAGACAAAATTGAGAGAGATAGAGAATAGCGCCTCTAGAAAAATGATAAAGAGAAAGTTAAAGGATATGATTCAAGTTACACGTTTATATTAGTTTGTTTAGGAAAAACTCTAAATGAATTTATATAATAAAAGTTTAAATTTATTGCAAATAAGGTTAAAAACAACTACAATTGACTTGATTGAATTGAAAATTTATATATTTAGATCGTCAAAGGTAAAATAGGGTCTCATTTGCATTATAGTCCCAGCTAATGTGATATCGTACTCAAATCAGATCTCATATGTTTTTAAAATTCCACATTCTTATTTTAATAAAAAAGTTCTTATGTATTTAGCACCACACATGATGAAAATAATTGCATCCTTCATATATGCTGAAATTAAATATTGAACTATAATGCCCCTACAAAAATATGGAACTATAGTTATTTAAATTAAATTTTATTAAAATATTATTTGGAAAAGGGATTAAGATGAATACTTTTTTTTTTAGGGAAATATGAATACTTAATTTTTTTTACTAAAAACCATGGTGCCGTGAGGTGTTTGAATGATACATGTGAAAAATGAGTCATTTGATTTATTTATTTTATTTTTCAAAATTGAGTCATTTTGTTATATATTCTTTAAATAAAATAACTTCATTCACTCAAGTTAGAAAGAATATAAATTTAATAATATCTAATTATAATTCATAATTGTTTTTCTAAAATCTAAAAATGTATTAAATAAAGGTAAACAAAAAGAGGAGATGTAAACTGAACTAATAATGTGTCACAATTCTGTTGATTTTTAATAGAGTTGAATGACACATTATTTATGTCAAAAGTAATTTTTATCTTCTCTAAAATCTATATTCACTTGGCGGGAGAATAATAATAAGTTTAAAAATATTTTAATGGCCACTTTTTTAATCAAAAGTAATTCAATAGAGATCCATCAAATTTGTTATTTCCAATAAACTGAAAAATAAATATTATAATCAAACCCGTGCAACGCACGAGTTATATATCTAGTATTTTTGTAAAGGAAACTTATGTTGTTATCGTGCAAACTTTTGTGATGATGTGGCACTCTACAAAGAGTTATATGTCTCTCTTTTGCAATACAACTCTCCTCTACTTATATTAAATGTCCAACCTCTTCCTTGAAAAACTTTGCAACTCTCCACCACTTTATCAATTTCTATTATCTTTGAAGAATTAAAGAAGTAATTAATTATCAAAAAGTGGAGGAAACAAAAAGTTACTTGAAAGTTACTATAATACCTCAAAGAAAAATATGGTGTATGCCACAATTAAATAATTAAATCTATATGTCCACATAAAATCTATATGTCCACGTAAAAAAAAACAAACGTATACACTAATGAAAACTGTCAAAATTAATGGAAAGTAAGTCCTAACATTATAAGAACATTAAAAGGATTATGTGCTATCTAATCTAAATAAATTCTATTCATTAGATGAAATTCTAAAAATGAACGTTTTAATTTTTTTAATAAAATTTTGCCCCATCTTATCTTATGTATACATGATTTCCCAACTCTACTATCATTATCACTTATGCTTTTATGCTTTGTTAAGGTGATGTGGTTCTCCTTTTTCTTTCATCTCCTTTCCTTTATTTTTTGTGTTTGGGTTTAAATTTTCGGTCCATAAATGGGTTGATATGTTTTCTCAAAAAGAAGTTCATATATGCCACACATATAACATAGAAGATCATATACAAAGAGAGCACATTATTTTCTTAGACTAAAGCAATTTTATTTTCAGGTTTTATCTATAACAATAGAGAGAGGTGTGATTACTAAGATGTACTTTTATATCTATTAATTTATTTTAATAGTTTTCTTCCTTTTTTAAAACTATTTGTTGATGGCCTTTTTGATAGTTGAGTCAAAGCATTTTTTTCCTCATGATTTATTATTGAAAATCCTATAAAAATAGTATACTATTTTTTTGGAAGTGTGATATATTTTTGGAATTAGTTTGTTCATGAAAATTGTTCTCTCAAATTTAGTTTTGTATTTAGTTTCTTTTGAAATACTTTTATACATGATTTGGATATTTGTTCATCTTACATTTTCATAGAATGTATTTTAGTTAGGTTTGTTTGTTAACTAACTCATGGTGACATTTTTTTTAGGAATTATGATAAACATTCATAATTTTTTTTATTATGTGATATTGGAGAAGGTTCTATATTGCATGAAATTTCATCTCAAGCTAAGATAAATTGAAGTTTTCTCGAATATCACAAGTTATGTTGATTTATGTTTTGAGGAACTTGGTTTGGAAAAGCTTACCATTTTTTTAAGTCAAACTTAGATAAATTGAATTTTTCTTGAATCTCAAAAGCTATGACTATTCATGTGTAAAAGTTACATCGTAATCTGGTTCTTTTGGGGTTATAGTTGATGGTTATTTCTCAATTTCAACTCTATTACAGAATCGTACATGAGATTTTCACCTCATACGGCCCCTCACGAATAAATTGATTCAAAAATATTTAACTAAAAAATTTTAATTTTAAATTACAATATTAAATTGAAATTAAATTTAAAATATAATACAATCGCGAGATTTTTTTGACATTTCATAAAATTTATTTTATCTATTTGAAATTTGTACTTTTACGAGAGGGTTTTGTTGAAAACGTTAGAAAACATCAAAAAAACAACAAATACTTTTTAGTTTTAACTCTACATTATAGAAGAAATATGAAAGAATCGTATAAAACTTTTTAAAATTTAAAAAGAGTTGTGGAATTTGAGCAATTGTTTGTTAGAAGTAAATTATCAATTCGGTCTTTGAAATTGTCATATTCAGTTAATTCAATTCAAAAACAGTTGGTCAATTTTCTCATAATTTGTTTTATCATAATGTTAATGATTCAATATTTTTTTTTTATAGGAAAAAAATTGCGCATATTTCAATAATTAGTTGGGAATAAAGCTAAATTCATGATGGTATATAAATAATTTTTATTTTTGGAGTAAATATTATAAAATAAACGTTTGATTATAGTTTTGGTCTCTTTATTTTCACTCACAAAATTTGTCCACTGTATTAAAATTGAACAATATTGGTCCCGCATCAATATAATAGACTTGAGTTATTATAGCAGTAATATTATCCAACAATATTATATTTTTCTTAACAAAGTATAATAGACTTGACCTTTTATAGAATTAAAAGAAAAAATAAAACGAAATGATATGTTAATTTGATTCTTTGATATTATTTTTTATTGAAATATTACTAAAAAGCATTCATTTAAGTTAGTGTATTAGGTTGGACATGTATCTATTATCTTTAAAGCATATTAATATTGGAATGTATCTTTGGAATTTTGAAAGCTTGGATGTTTTTTTAAGTTAGAACCGTGATGATGTGCAACTCTTGGAAAAAAATTTCACTCTTGTTCCATCTAATAATCACTAATATTAATGCAATTAAGCATAGGTTACAAAAGAATATCACCCTTTATTATTCCATAATGTCTATATATGATTAAATAAAAATAAACAAACAAAAATATGAATTAAGCAAAGTGACAAGAAGATAAACCAAACTGTTGGCTAAAATAATTTGGACCAATAAATGTCAGAATAAAATTTTAGAAATGAAGGTTTGATAGGAAAGTTCAAAATAAGTTAATTTATCATCATACGAATTATCTTTTCAATAAATATAGGAGACGTTAAATAAGAAATAGGAACTAAAAGTAAGCAGTTAGGTCACATTGCGTAATTTCAAGGAACATAGTCAGAAGATGAAAAAGACAAAACCACCAAAAATTAATCATATCCTAACTTGAACTTACTGCAACCTTTCTTATGAGTAATATTGACATCAAGCATGAATGACTCTAATATGATTGCATTATTAAGATAAACGATATCATAAAAGAATTTTCTTATATCAGGGTTCTGTTTGGTTAGACACGTTTCCAGCGGAGTTGCATATGGATTTCTATCGAGACAGAATTGGCTTGCCCAACTATAGATTTTCGTAGTTGGTTTTTTTATGTTTTCTTTTGTTTTTTCTTTGAGAGTTTTGGCCTAGTCCCCCCTCTCCTTGTATATATTTTTTCCCCATTTTTTAATAAAATTTTAGAGTTTGACGGGCATAAGACGGAGGCTTCCCAAGGTGCCAACCTAGTTGGGATGTTGGTGTGGCCTCCTGATATTTGTCTTTCTCCCTGTTTAGAAAAAAAAAATATTAAGATAAACTATAATATATCTCTTTCAACTTTTTAAATATTATAGGATCCACCAACAACTATATTATTTCTCCTTAAATATTTACACAAATTTACAATATAAATAAATACAAATGGTCATTAAAATATTTACACAAATCTACGATATAAATCAATACAAATTCTCATATGTTTTAAAGAATACTCCTATTTTAATATAAATTGATATTAAAATAATCATATCACTACATTTAAGAATATTATAAATCAATAAAATATACGTGGTTATACTTATCACATACAAGGTTAAATAACTAGTCTTAATTTGATGGCAACAAGGGAACCATAAGCTTTGATACCTTCTAAACCAACCACATGTACACTTTAAATTTTTGAATGAGTTTTTGCATAAATGTTTGGAATATTATAAGAATATCTTATAAAAAAGTTTGAATTTTTTAACAAATTAAATGTAAATTTTAAGGGTAAAAAATATATGATAAATATCCCGGATAAGAGAACTAGTCTGCCAAGAATTGAGAGAGGATTTCAAAGAGATTCTTATCAGTTGGATTCTAGGATGATAACTTAATTAAGTCTCCACTTGTGTACAACTTTACAAACACTCATGGAAAAACTCCGAATGATATACATAAATCGATTATAAGGTAAAGATTTCTCAAAAAAAGAAAAAGAAGTAAAGATCAAAAGTTATGATGAAAAAAAATTGGACTAAAAGTCGAAGTAAAATTTTAAAGGAACTAAAATAAAAATTTGCAATATTTGTTGAGATAAAAAAAAAACAGGTATCATCATGGGGTGAGAAAAGATGACACTTGTTAAAATGGGTTAGGGTCGGATGAGGGAAGGGAAAAGGAAGAGAATAAATGAAGGGATCCAGTTAGTTTGACCAATTAGCATTGACTGAGAGGGGGGTAAATTAGGAATTACATAAAAAGTATCATCTACAAACCCTTTACCTTACCTTACCCTGTTATTCGTTTTATCGTATCACACTTTACACTCTCAAGGTACACTGCTCTCCTTCGTTTTCATCCCTCAACTCCGCGGCGTAGATCCGGGGAGTTTTTGGGAAACCCTAACTCCGTTCAATAACTCCGTCACTTTTTCCGTTTCTCCACTCTCAAGGTATTTCGTTTTTCTCTTCCAATCCTCTTTTATATTCCACCTTTATCGCGACAATGGAATAGTTTTTATTTTATTTTTTATTTTATATATTTTCACTGTGTGATTCATTACTTTATCATTGGGTTCTATTCTGTTAATAAATTACTCTATTATTTCCTTCGATCCTCTTTGCTTTTCCAACTATTTCTATCTTATTTTATTTATTTATTCAATTCGTAAATTTTTATGTTTTTTGTTTTGTTTCATGTTTTAACTGTTATGTTAGGTTAGCTTATGATGTTTTTTTTTTGTGTTTTGTTTTATGTCATGTTATAACTGTTATGTTAGGTTAGCTTTAGGGTTGATTTGACTGGTTTATTTGAGCTTATCTACCGACATAATGACATAAGTGAGACAATTTGGGCAAACTTACGTTAACAGTTAATGACATTATGCATATGCTTATTTTCAAGATAGCTTATGAAAATGGCTTCTAACATATACGAAAACAATTTAACTTTATAAGCGTTTATGCTATTGCTGCTAATAAGTTGTTTAGCCAAACAACTCCTTAATCGTGCTGATCTTGTTGATAAATTGTAACAATTACTGTTTCTATCTTGCAGTTATGGCTGGACTTGCACCCGAGGGGTCACAATTCGATGCTGGGAAATTTGATCAAAAAATGAATGACTTGTAAGACCCTTCATTTTTTTCATGTACTAGTTTGTTTTATTTAATGCAGGAATTTTTGGTTTGTTTGGAATCATTATTACTAGTTTGGTTACCTTTTTTTTTATGGCTTTTTTATCTCAGGATTGCAGCTGATGGAGATGAGTTCTGGACTTCTTACGATGAGGTTTATGATAGTTTTGATGCTATGGGTTTGGCAGAGAATCTCCTCAGGGGAATTTATGCATATGGTGAATTTAATCTTCTTTTTAGTATATTTTTCTTTATGTCTTTGGCCTTTAGACCTGGAAAATATTGTTATTCTCTGTCATGGACGTCCCTTTTTACAAGTCTCTTCTTCACTTTTCACATATATTGAGAAAAATTGGTAGAAGTGTTCCTTAGACTGTAAAAGGTTGTGGAAACATTTAATGTGTTGGGATGTGGGTTCGAACCTGCAATACCCCACTTCTCTGCACTTTGGGTCTGTTTGGCAAGTCGCATTTCTGTGCTTATAGCTTATATGTTTATAGTACAAAAAATGACCCGTTTGGTAACAATCATTCACTCGTGAGCTTATTTTTATTATCTGATAATGTTTTTTTATAAGCTAATTCAAGTAGCTTAAAGCTTATAATTTGTTCTCTCAATCTTACCCTTGTAGTCTTAATTAAAAAAAAATCATGAAATATAATTTTTTAAGCAAATTCATATTTATAAGCTAGTTCAACTACTAATTTTACCAAACACTACAAATTCAACCGGCTAGCTTATCCGCCGTTAACTATAAGCTAGCTTACAAGTCATCCACTATAAGCTAGCTTACAAGTCATCCACTATAAGCTAGCTTAACAGCTATCTGCTAGTTTTTTAGCAAACAGAGCCTTAGTGTATGTGTGTTTTGTTGCTAATTTTTGAAAGAAAAAAAATGATGTTGTTGCTAATGTGTATATTTTGTGCATAACTAATTAACTATTAGTTAATTACCCTTTGTGTGTAGATGTATCCAACATTGACTTTTCATCTTTCAAGACAAATTGTAGCATCAATTAGTTTAATGTTTGAAAAATTCAGTAATAGATGTATCTAGTAATTTGAAAGATGCCTTATATTTGGGGCACTTTTTCTCCAAATTGTCCTTATAATCAGTCATGGATGGAGTATTGTTCTTCCGTTGTACTCTTAAAAATTCAAAATATATGGTAGTAACTTAGTACTAGACACTGTGTTTTCTTTGGTACTGTTTTTTTTCTCTCTACGATGGGTTCAAATAATTTAACTAGAATGACTCGTGATTTAGGTTTTGAAAAGCCATCTGCCATTCAGCAAAGGGGGATAGTTCCCTTCTGCAAGGGACTTGATGTTATTCAACAGGCTCAGTCTGGAACCGGGAAAACAGCAACTTTCTGCTCTGGTGTTCTCCAGCAACTTGACTACAGTGTGACTCAGTGCCAGGCCTTGGTTTTAGCTCCAACTCGTGAGCTTGCTCAGCAGATTGAGAAGGTTATGCGTGCGCTTGGAGACTATCTAGGTGTTAAGGTGCATGCTTGTGTCGGAGGTACAAGTGTTCGTGAAGACCAACGTATTCTATCAAGTGGTGTTCATGTTGTGGTTGGTACTCCTGGTCGTGTGTTTGATATGCTGCGCAGACAGTCTCTTCACCCAGATTACATCAAGATGTTTGTGTTGGATGAGGCTGATGAAATGCTTTCTCGAGGTTTCAAAGATCAGGTACTATCTATTTCATAACTGTTGTAGTCCTTTTTCACTTTTGTCAATTACTTACCTTCTGTGTTGTTTTTTGTGTACAACCCACACTTGTCTTTTTACCTTTCTATATTGATGTTTAAATTCGTTCATATCAAAATCTTTTTCTCCCACGCTTTATCTTATAATTTGTTTGATTTAATGTGTTCCATTTTCTTATTTCTGCTTCATCTGTTCCATTTTCAGCTCTGTTAAGTGTTTTGTTTCTTTTCGGAATTTGGAGGGGAAGAGCGAAGAGGGCATTGAGGGGGGCTCACCTATTCTGGGAGTGTGTTTTTGGAGGAGGGGGTGATTGAAATAGCTGACTAATTTTTTACTTGTTGAGAGTAGTTTAACAAAATAGGAGGATCTAGGGGATTTTTCAAAGTCCTCCATAATTCTCTGAATTCCTCCCTGAATTCATTTTTTAGTTTCCCGAACTTGTGGGGAGTTTCGGCCCTGTTGAGAAAAAAATTAACCTCCATGCAAGGTGGGGGGTGGGGAGTTATCTTCCATTTCCCTTCCCTTCCTCTTTCCCCCCAAACATCTGCCCTCCCAAACACACACTTCACTTTTGGAATTTCTTATATAGTAATAATGTAATAAAATATGCAAGTAATTCTCTTTCAATCAACTTAAGAATTTAACCTTTTTTCCGGCCTTATTGGTCTGTAGTCATATTTGTACTAGCTTTGATCTATGTAAATCGCTTTAACCTCCTTGCCTTTTTTGCTATCAGATCTATGATATCTTTCAGCTGCTGCCAGGTAAGATTCAAGTAGGAGTTTTCTCTGCTACAATGCCTCCTGAGGCACTTGAGATCACAAGGAAGTTTATGAACAAACCTGTGAGGATCCTTGTGAAGCGTGATGAGCTCACCTTAGAGGGTATTAAGCAGTTTTATGTCAATGTTGAGAAAGAGGAGTGGAAGCTGGACACACTCTGTGATCTTTATGAGACATTAGCCATCACTCAGAGTGTCATTTTTGTTAACACTAGGAGGAAAGTTGATTGGTTGACTGACAAAATGCGAAGCCGAGACCATACAGTCTCAGCTACTCACGGAGACATGGATCAAAATACCAGGGACATTATCATGCGTGAATTCCGTTCTGGGTCTTCTCGTGTTTTAATAACTACTGATCTGTTGGCTCGTGGTATTGATGTCCAACAAGTGTCTCTGGTTATAAATTTTGATCTCCCTACACAGCCTGAGAACTATCTCCATCGTATTGGTCGCAGTGGAAGGTTTGGTAGAAAAGGTGTTGCCATTAACTTTGTCACAAAGGAAGATGAAGGAATGCTGCGAGATATCCAGAAGTTTTACAATGTGTTAGTTGAGGAGCTGCCATCAAATGTTGCTGAGCTTCTCTGATGAGATTTTGTCCTCCATATATTAGACGGAAATTAGTACTTTTGGCATGTGTTATGAGTATTTACTTTACTCCCTCCCCTTTTTGGTTTTATTTCCGCTTTTGAACTTTGTCTGTCTGATAGTCTTGGTAATTTATGTTGCATTTTGAAGTTGTCTGAATATCCAAGGGGTAGGTACTTGCATTGTTGAATTCATTATTGGCCAAATTGGTGTTAGACACTCGTTACTTATTTCTAGAAGGCAATTTTTCTAGAGTGAGTTTTAACGTTATTTGTTTATTTGTTTAAGACATTGTTATGTTTTTTTTAACGTATTTAGGAATTGTGTGATGAGATGTAGTGGCCATTAGACTCCTTGATATTATATATATGCTTCTCTTGAATTGAATCATTTTATTCTCTTGCTTTATCTTTTAAATTTGCTTCTGTTTCTTATGCCAAGTAACGAACACGTACCACAAGGACTTGGAGTGATCATACAACCAAATGGCTTATCTGGAAAATGACCATCTTTTGAAATTTAATTTATGGAATATTAGAATAAGATAATTATATCATTGTGTGGGTCATTTTTTTATAGATAAAATGAATGTGCAAGAAGATTAATCAACAAAGAAGCTAGTCCTATGTTTTGTCCAAAGTTAGTTCTATTGCATTGCTTACGTTTTAAAATTAAAATAAGAGGGGGGAAAATAAAGATAATGTGGTATATTATAACCGGTGCATATTTACGATTTCTATTCAAATTGAATATTTTACTACTAAATTATTTTTCTTTTGTTAAATATTACTTTCTCCGTCTCGAAAATGATTGACTTATATAATTTAGCCTCGTCAGCTACTAGGAGAGAATTCAAACTAGAGGGAGGGTATCTTAAATGAACTAAAGATTAGAGTCACCTCTCAATTCTATCTCAAGTCTTAACATGAAAATTAGCAACTACTTCTATTTTAAGAAAGTATTGACCAACAATATGCATACTGAGTCTGAGACAATGGACATCAGCCCCTCTGACATACAGACCCAAGAAGAGGTTCGGAAGATCAGCAACAACATGCGGTGGCTACCACCGGAGGAGGATCACGTGAAATGTAACATAGATGCAGGTATCATTAGTGATCAAAGGAGCCATGGCATTGGTATATGCATTCGGAATTCTCAAAGCGATTTATCAAATCTATGACAAATTGATTCGAGGGGACTCCCCCTCTTGTGGAAGCGGAAGCAATAAATTTAAGGGAAGTTATTATTTGGAAGGTGTGTTATTTAAACAATTATTTTGGGACAATTTATGAGACAACTAAATATATACAAGACAATATGGATTCTGACATGCAAAACAAGTAAAAAATAATTAAAAACCATCGAAAAATGATTGTTAAAATAACATTTCTCTTTTCTCTTATTTGTCATGGTAAATTGGGACTATCAAGAGTGTCGGTTGAACTAGATTGTAAGTTAGTGGTTGACAACATTGAGTTCACAATTTTATAGTATAATTTGTTCTTTCAACCAATGTCCTAAGACTCTTTAGCATTTCGATTTAAAGATTTAGTTACTAATACTATTGGATTTTAAGTGAGTGATTAAATATGTGAGTATATGAATTAATATGATTTTGGATATATAAGAGAGATGTCATATCTTCACCTAAAATCTATTATATATCCGATATTTTGCACATTCATAGTAAATTGTTACAACAATAGAGAATAATATTATAAGCAAATTGTTACAGCAAATATATTACTCTCCCCACCGACCCTAGTAAAGAGTATCAGAATATAAGCAAATACTTACTTGTATCTCACAACGCTTTGACAAGAGTATAAGAGAAAATGTCAGAAAAAAATAATATAAGAGAAAAGAAAAGAAAAAGTCGAATACAAGTTTAAAGTGTTTTCTTATGGTACAATTTGTAACAAAGAATTTTCACTTTATCTTCATTGACAATCATAATTCTAAAGAACTATCATACTCCATCATAAGGGCTATACTTCATTTGAAGCCAAACTACCCCAAGAATTTCCACATGTCAAAAATCATGTTAAAAACATATGATGAAATTTTTGATGTTGGCATTAAGCTCTTCAACCACCGACATAATCCTACAACGCACCTAACATTAATGTCAGTCCATGCCCGTGTACTAATTAACACCCTCTGTAATCCCAATTTTATGAACACATAGTTAACTTAAAAATTCCATAAAACCAAAATTGATTATCCCATCAATTTTCTCTACCTGAACTTCAAAGCGTGTGATTGCAACACTTTCACAACGTTACAATTAGAACATACTAAGAACTCATACGTCTAGACATAGCCAAAAAGCTCTGATGCCGTAATGCTGGTGTATTAATCAATCCTTGGACATAACCAAAATTTTTTTTAGGGTTAAATATGTTTTTATTTCTATAAATATACAAATTTTTCGTTTGAGTTCCTTTAAAATTTTCCTTCAATTTTTAGTCCCTATAAAATTTTCAATCACTACTTTTGGTCCTTATTTTTAAGCAAATTTTTATATTTTTTAATGAAATTGTACAGAAATGTATGGAATATTGTAAAAATCACTCCAAAAAAAATTAGAATTTTTTAAAAAACATGAATTAAATATGATTTTTTACCGCAAAAAATATAAAAATTCATATTTAATTCATGTTTTTGTAATAAAATTTAATTTTTTTTGGAAGAGATCCTTATAATATTATACATTTTTCTGCAAAATTTTATTTAAAAATATGAATTATACATATGAGTTTACTTTAAACGAGGAACGAAAAGTAAAGATTGAAAATTTTATAGAGAATAAAAGTTGAAGGAAAATTTTAGAGGAATCAAAATGAAAAGTTGGTATATTTATAAGGACTAAAAACATATTTAACCCAAAATTCTATGGTCACACATTAGCATTTTTGAATAAAATAAGTAGAAGATGAACCGACATTAGTCTGGGCGTAAGAGAAAACGTGACGTGTCTATGAAATAAGTGATTAAGAAGCAGCAAAATAACTGGGTTAAGATTTACGTGTCACCTTCAAGTTTAAGTAAAGTCTGGTGGTGCGTGTGGACCTTCCTTTGCTTTGCTGCATGCATCTACCAACCTACCTTCTTCGCTTCGCATGTGCTCAAGCTCAAGCACAACACAAGTGATTATCATTTAAGCATTTTCCTATATTACTATATAAATAAATAAATAAATAAACTCTTTTCATTCAAATATCTATCTATCTCCCCAAACATAACAATAACAATACCCCACCACCTTTTAGGCTTTGTTTGGATTGATGGCGTGTGGTAGAATGAAATGCGATGAAGTGGTATATAATAGAGTTCCATTGTTTAGATTGATGGCATGTGGTAGAATGAAATGAGATGAAGTGGTATATAGTAGAGTTCCATTGTTTGGATATTTAAAAATAAGTGGAATGGAGTGGTACATGATGGAATCCATTCCATCATCTTCCTTTATTTTCATTCCTCCCAATTTGAAGTGTATAGGATGGAATGAGGCCAATTAATTTCACAATTACCTTTTTAACCCAGTTTTTTTATTCAATTATACATGTTTCTTCTGTTCTCCCTGTTTCTTCTTGAGTTCATGTCAACTGCACATATCCAACAACATCAAACTCTACAACGCTGTTCTACATAGCACTAGACATTCCAATACATCAAAGTCATTTCTACAAAGCCAAACCACTCATGAAAATCAATGAAACTGCATTCTAATTAAATAAAAAAGCGTAAAAAACTGAACGAATGGAGATGGTGGGGGTAACGTGATGGACAATTTTTCAAACAAAATTAAACCGTTTTTTGCTACTATTTTTTTTTTACTATTTTTATTATAACTATGTAGTTCTATATATGATTTTGCTAAAAAAAATATATGAAAGTATTTTTAAAAAGGGTAGAAATGGAATAAATAAGTTTGTTCCGTTCCGTCGTAAAATGAGTTCCATGAAATACCGAAATAATGGAATGGAAACTCTATCCCATCCCACTTTATTTCATTCCACTCCGCTCTATTTTGTTGGTTTTAAAAAATCCAAATATAGCCTTACTGTTGGAATTCGAATCAAATATAATCAGATTCTATTCTTCCTGCATTAACGAATCAACACTTTCCTTCCCGTCTCTCAACTCTCTATTAATAAATAATATTATTTATTTCTTCTATAAATCTAGATAGATAGATATCTAAATATAATAAGAGATTGCATCCAAAAATATATAGAATAAAATAAAAGACCGTTTATCTTTGAGGAGGAGTAGACCAAAGTAAAGTAAACATTGCTTTTATTCTCCGATGGCGATTTCCGACGACCCTCACGGTGCCGTCCGAAACCCAACGGTTTTAAAAGAGTCCTCTGTTTTGCGTCGCAGACCGAGCGCAGCCTCCGTCAGCGGCTTCTTCGAATCGTCTGCCACGGTGGAAGGCGAGAGTTCCGGTGAAGAGTCGGTGAAGGATTCTAGTTCCGATGACTCTATCGGCACTGACCAAAACATCACTGCTGCCAATTCTGATCAAAATCAAGTGCCTGATATTTCTTCGATCAAATTCACTTACAGGCCTTCTGTTCCCGCTCATCGCAGAATCAAGGAGAGTCCACTCAGCTCCGATAACATTTTCCGTCAGGTTCTCGCTTTTTATCTATGTTCGTATTGTAAATTGCAATGTTAAGTTACGAATATGTTACGTTACTTGATATTGTTTGGTAGATTTTGTTTTTTATTTCTAAATTAGATTAGATTAAAATTTGGCATGGCATTAAAAATCTGTAATGAAAACTAGTTAGTTGAACGAATAGACCTAAACCAGTATATGTTTGGCAGTTTCAACATAATCGCAATGAGTCACCGTGATTTTATACTTTGTAGCTTGCAAGCTTTTGCAAAATCACGGTGGCTCATTGCGATTCCGGCAAAGTTACTATAATACCAAACATGCAAAAAGTGTATGTTTGTTCTTCTTTAATATGAAAAGGAAAACATTAGAAAGTGTATGCTCGGTGTACTAGAGAGTACTAATATCAATTAATGCTTTGAATTGAATAGAATGGCAGAGTTGTGTGTTTTCAGTTTTGTTGTTATAAATGAACATGCGTGCTGATCAGGTAACTGTATTTCTTTACTAATTATTGAATCAGTTGCAGAGTCATGCTGGCCTCTTCAACCTCTGTATAGTAGTCCTTGTTGCAGTGAACAGCAGACTTATCATTGAGAATTTAATGAAGGTTTCCCTCTTCCTCTCCTCTTTAATATGACATGATGAACTTTTCTTTATGGCATGAAGACCCTGTTTGGATAAAAAACTTAATTTTCAGCTTATAGCATAATCACTTATCATGGTAAGCGCTTGTCATGTTTTTTTTTTTTTTGAGAGAATAAGCGCTTGTCATGTTAAACACTTATGTATAAGCTATTTCAATAATGGCAAATAAAATTAAGCTATATTGTTTCTATACAAGTTTTAGGCTGGTTTAATTAGCTATCTAGAATAGGTTATGAAGATAAGCTGAAAACAACTTATAAACTGTTTTCATAAGTTTTTTCAAATAGTCCCACAAGTGCTTACGTCAATAGATAAGCTCAAAACAGCTTATAAACATGCCTTAAGCCGTTTTCAAAGTTTTTTGAAATAGTCTCACAAGTGCTTAGGTCAGTAAATAAGCTCAAATAAGCCAATCCAAACAGGCCCTAAGTTTGACAGTTCATTTTTTGGCCCTTTTCAATTTGTGATTTTTTTGTTCTGCAGTATGGTTGGTTGATTAAGACTGGCTTTTGGTTTAGTTCAAAATCATTGAGAGATTGGCCCCTCTTCATGTGTTGGTAATGTCTCTTAATTTATTTTGAAGAATGAGTTAGGATTCTTTCTTTACACTTAATTTGACAGTAAGTGCTTTATGCTTGTTTTGCAGTCTTAGTCTTGCAATATTTCCTTTGGCGGCCTTTATAGTGGAAAAGTTGGCACAACAAAAGTGTATTTATGAACCTGTAAGCTATCAGAATTCAAACCAGTTGTACTTTTTGAGTGCTTGGGAGGACCACATGAGATCCTTGTTTCCTTATAGCTAAAATAATTTTCAAATGATGTAGGTTGCACTGTGGTGTTCTATTTCATACTACATGATAAATATTTAATGCATGAGAATGTTCATTTGAATTTTGCAGATTATTGTTCTACTTCATATAATCATTGCAACTACTGCGGTTCTCTATCCTATTTTAGTAATCCTCAGGTCAGTTTTGTACTTTGTGTATTCTTCTGAATAGATTTTGGAGCTTCAATCTAGACTCGTTCTCTAAGTTTTAACATTTCTGATTAAACTATCAGTCAACTTTAATAGAATTTGCTAATGAAATATGAAGTTAAAGATGTATACAATGATAAGAATTGTTATTTAATTGAATCCTCAGAATATGATACACTAATTCCTAGGTACCCGGGTGTTATAGAAGCCTGACAACTCTCCTCACAACTGCTTCCAAAAGACCTGATAACCCCCAGTTCTTATTTTCCCACTTTTTTATAACTACCATAGTATGCTATTCTGTTACAGTGACTATTGCCCTGAAAGCTTTAATCCCATACTGTCCTGCTTACTTTTTCTAATGTAAAACTTCTGTATTGGAGCTCTACTGTCACTGTGACATCATCTTTCGCAGGAAGTTTATCCATAGTGGGTGAGGATGTGATGTAATAAATAGGAAGAATTGGGAAATAGAAGGGTGGATAGATGTCTGTGAGTTTGGAAGTGTTGGAGCGCTCACGAAGCAGCATGGATTTCGGCATTCTTTCCCTCTGATCACATTGATCCAGGGAATAATTCATGATACAAGTCTCTCCTTTTCTGTTGATTCTTCTTGTTTCTCCTCCTCCCAATACCAGCCGAGTCCATCAAAAGTTTAAAAGCATTATTTTTTTTAATTGAGATATGAAGCTCTTGGGTGAACCATGGGAGTATTTGTTTTTATCATGTCGGAATTGAATGTCTAGAAAATTATTATTGGAAAGTTGAAATGGACAAGTAAGTTGATTCTTCTTGTTTCTCGTCCTCCCAATACCATTTGAATCTATCAAAATTTTAAATGCATTATTTTTTATTTTTTGTTGAGAGATATGAAGCCCTTGGGTGAATCATGGTTCCACATTTGATTCTTAACTTTTATCATGTCGGACTTGGAAATTATTATCGAAAGTTGAAATGGACAAATAAGTAAGGAAAATTTGTTAATTGAAAAGAAAAAAAAATGGAAAACAAGAGCAGGACCTTCCTTATTTTCCTAATATGATACAGGAAGCCTGTTTGTAGACATGTGAGTTGCTTTATGAGGGACAAAGTAAAGATGACTACTTGAGGGATAACTAATTGTATACTTGTTCATTTTTGGTCATTTCAATAGATAAGGCTATAGCGAAGATGCTTGTGTTTCTCTGCAGGTGTGATTCTGCTTTTGTGTCAGGCGTCACATTGATGCTACTTGCTTGCATTGTATGGTTAAAACTGGTTTCTTATGCACATACGAACTATGATTTGAGAGCACTTACAAATTCAATTGAAAAGGTAATATTTGTGTTCCACCTTTAATTTGTTAGATAGCTATTGCAGAATATCATTTCAACTTTTTGTAGAATAAAATACTTCAGGATGAGGATATGCCGCACAATCTATGTGATATTCAGTTTTAAAACAGGAACATCCTGATTTACTAAGCTGTAGCTTTCGGATCTCATGCTCTCTTAACATATCATCAGATATGCTAAAAGCACAGTTTTATTTCATCTTCATAAGAATTACTTCCACAATGTTATCCCCTTCACCTCTTACTTTTTTCTGGAATGACTTGTCTCTTCAGATGTGTGAATGTGCAGTACATACGCTTTCTGTTTTTACCCCATTCAATCTTGTTTCCTGTGTTGTAGGGAGAAGCGCTTCCCAATACTCACATGGAATATGCATACGATGTAAGCTTCAAAAGCCTGGCTTACTTTATGGTTGCTCCTACATTATGTTACCAGGTAGCAGCATTTTCGAGTGATTTATTTTAATTTTAATATGCAATTTCTTTTGACTTCTCATTGTTTCCTCATCTAGTTTCACCAAATTTACTTTTGGTGATATTTGCATTCAATTTTATCTCATTAGATTGCTTATATAAGCACAACCATATGGACTTGTTGATGTATCTTCAGTATGGAATATGTTTAAGGTTTTTATTGAAGAGTCTAGTCAGAATGTTTGAGTTTTCCGTGTGATCACTTGATTAGTAGGAAATGGGTTTTTATTTTTATTGAAGAGTCTAGTCAGAATGTTTGAGTTTTCCGTGTGATCGCTTGATTAGTAGGAAATGGGTCCAATTATTAACTTATCTTTCCATTTGGTCTTCAAATGTTGGCCATTTGACCTCATGCATATCACACTCAATGCTCCTTTTCTCTTGTTGTGACTTTAGACAACAAAACAATTTGCAGAATCAAATACGATCTCTGTAGCATAACTCCCAAAATTCTTTTTCTAGGTTCCCTTGTATGTTCCAGTTGTACAAAATTCCCTTGCATTCCACTACTCATATCTAACCTTTATCTCACCGTCACATTTTGATTTGGTTGTGTTTTGTACTTGTCGTTGCTTCTGGTTATTATATATATTTAGGAGCTGAAGCTATTTTAGGGGATTGGCTATTACATACTAACTACCATGAAAATATAAACGTAGCATAGTTTTCTTCTGCTTCTGAGAATACTGTATTGGCTGCGCCATCTTATTTT
>Ga0315913_1000172_pt1 | contig 45514 bp, 19 predicted proteins | sample MpolsnodulesMG_FD_207736 | JGI IMG/M metagenome (GOLD analysis project Ga0315913, IMG submission 207736) | Medicago polymorpha root nodule microbial communities from Los Angeles, California, United States - small nodules | ecosystem: Host-associated > Plants > Roots > Nodule | place: USA...
AATTCAATAAAAAGTAACAATTAACTGTTTTTCTTGGTGGTATGTTTAAATAACCTAAAAACGACAGCTAAAAAGGAACAGAGGAGGGAGTATTAAATATTTCAACCCTGCATAAACATGCTCATTAAATTTTATATTGATCTAAAACTTCTTTATATACCATTTACATAGGTTAATATCCATGTAAAAATTTACTTTATTCTACCGTTTGCGTGAAACTGAGTCTAGAGTGTTTATTTAATTCTGTTCTAAGCATTGTGCTTTAGTGAGCTGAGGGCCTTAGTTGAGGCAATTATTCTGTTTAGAGTTTGTTATATATATATATATAATGCTTCAGTAATAAAAACAATGAAGAAATACAGTTACAGATTCAGTTTCCTCTCAAAACACTCCTCTGTTATAGAGTTTCTTGGATTTTTCAGAGTACAATATACTTCTGCACAAAAGAAAATATTATTGATTATTCTCTATTTATTATGGTTGATTTAGTTCCCGTAAGTAATATCAATTGTTTACTCCAAGTTTCCTAAAAGCTGCTAAGAAAAACATGACAGACAAGTCTTCCAATTCTTGCACAAATGTCAATTGATCCCCATTCATAAACACACAATGCTACAGTGTGCACATGCTTGGGTGTAAATATACTACATGCCCCATAAGCAAGGAGGCCCAGAATAACAGAGCTATACATAAATTTCAACAATAGAGAACATTAGTTCAGTAAAGGGACAGTAAAATCATTTTACCACGTGCTAATTGATGTACTTATCAGCAGTAGGAAAAGTAAAATTTTCAAAAACATTTATGGGGGCTACTCATTCAACTGTGGTTTTGTAAGGCAATATGGACCAAAAGGAAGAAGTAAAAAACAAGGAAAATGATCAAATGTAAGATGAGAAATAGATGATAAATCAACAATTCGTAAAAGGTACTATCAACAAGAATTTTAACAGAGCTGAAGCAAAAAAGTGCTAATATCTGAACGAGGTTCACAAACATAATTTACAGCAAATCTTAGCAGGAACTCAGTACAAACAACAAATTCCAGAAAAGAGAAGAAAAGTACTGTACCTGGAAAGTAAAATAACAGGATGCTTATCTGCTTCCACAGAATTAACAACAAATTGAGTTTGTATGGCATTAGGAACCTAAATATCACACATGACAATCTTAAATTAATGTTTGCATTACACATCGTCTTCAACATGTGAAAGATAATAAGGGTTAAAGGTATTAATGTTTGCTCCATGTCATAGAGCAAACATGTGGAAAATAATATAGGTTAATGAGTTGGATCCAAATGCGGTTTATCATAGAACATTATGGTGTAATTTGATCCATGTAGCCGACCCCACTTAGGGGGATAAGGCTTGGTTGTTCTTGTAAAGGTATTAATGTGTTGCATTACACATTGCCATCAACATGTGAAAAATAATAAGGGTTAAAGGTCGAAAAAATAGAAGATGATGCACTATTCTATACAATTGAAAATACTGAGATAGGATCCAAAAGCTTCCAGTCACTATAACTATCTCTTAACATAAGCAACAGCCTCGGTTAGTTAACAGTTATCGTTTCTGTAGATGAACATCTTGCATTGCAAGTATCAGTAGTTATAGAGACGATCATAACCTCAGTATTCAGTTTATTAATTAGAAAATTTTTCTCGCATTCCTACTCTCTTTTCTATGTATCATGCTGACATTGTTTGAGAAAATCTGATACCCCCACCCCAAAGCATGCTTTTTTTGCCAGGAGTTTTTTCTGTCTATTAAGATTCCTTTCATTCAAAAAGAAAAAGAAGATTTGTATTTGTAGTTTACTAAAGAACATTTCTGAGTCAGAAAATAAGGAGAAACTACATCCACATACCAGTGGCATTTCCCCCTCCCCTTCATCTGCAATTACGTGGCCAATTATGAGCAGCAATGAATAAAGTTCTTCCATAGTTTCAGTCAAGTCAATAATGCCCCTGCCCTACAAATCAAGGGAATAATTTGAGCTATGGTAATAACTCTGGTAACTTAACATAGAATAGTTATGATGGACGGATGATATAAAACACAAACAGACAAAAAAAATAATGAGAAATTTTATGAGATTAAGTTGAATTGAAAAATTCGAGTAAACATTTGAGATAGATATTATTGTTGTGCTTAGTGTGACTCATTGGTTTTAACAGTGGCTAAAACTCAACAAAAAATCATGGTATAAATTAATTAAGAAAGAACTAATAACCAACTCATTTTTTGCATTATCTGGATCTACAAAACTAGTCGTTGTAGATGCCAAACATTCACAAAATTGGTAGGTACCAAGCATTATTCTTTAGTCTTGTACACCCCCGACTCTGTATGATTACATGGGTAGTGGACAGTATATTAAAAGCTGAATTAAAATGTTTGCTCGATGTTTAAAGCTGGCACCTTTTCCTTGTAAGAGCAGCTCTAAGGCCGGGAATCCTAGAAAGATTGATTTATCTTTTCTTAGTAAACAGATGGTAAAAAAGTTACATTCTAACAGCAACAATCTAGGGCAAGGAATATGATTGTAGTTAGTTAGTTGCTTGCTAATTAGAGTCTCGTTACTAGATTCCTTAGAATATTCCTTAGAGTACTTAAAGTTTGGTGGGTTATGACAGGTGGAGTCGATTTTATATACGGTAGTGGAGTAGGAGAGGTGATAAAATTGAAGAGCTGGAGACTGGTCGCGGTTTCATGCTGTGGACATTGTGCTTGGAATGAAAATGGAATATAGTAATATTTCTGAGATCAGAGCTCCTTGCTAATTACTTTTGAGGATTCCTTATATCAATATATAGAATGCAGTCAAGCAGCCTTCCATTGTCACTCTGTTAAGCAACCTTCTTTACCTACCTCCTGTAAACTGGTGCTAATTACCTCCTCCTCAATCCCGAAGTCCCTACCTACCTCCATATACTGCTTCTTTCCACCCTGCGACTAACATCACATTTTTTGCAATCTGAGCAATCACTAATCACAGTTTTGCATTTAATCAATTACCAATACGAATTATCGCAGTCCGAACAATTGCTAATCTAAATCTTTTGGTCTGAAAATTAATAATCTTTCGGAAGAGGGGAGGAGCCAGACAAGTATATTTGTAGAGGACATATTTGAAATTCTAATCCAAGAAATTATCCTCTATAACATGGTATGAAACCAACCTGATTAAGGCATGTGACTCGCTCTGAAAACACACTTGTGAGCAAAGGGATTGTAACATCAATAGAAGCTCTTGCAATAAGCGCATATGAGCTTAACCTTTCATCCATGGCTGCGTAGAAAACATCATTTGTTTTCAAAAAGAGCAAACAAAAGAAATAAATGAGATTGTACTGTAGAAAACTATGGTAAATAATATAAATAATTTAAGCACATCATAACATCAAATTTACTTTTCATAGGTATTAACAAAAAACACTAAATCATTTTCAAGGCAAAATCTTTCAATTTAAGCCCAAAATTGAGTTCTCAAACAAGCCTTGGCACAGTACAAGATTGGACTCAGTCTGCTGTCTGTAACTGCTTTGTGATGTTGTCTGTATTATTACTTCAGTACAACAACTTAACAAAGTCCAGTAACAGGAAAGCCAGTGTTGACAAAATAAAATGACAACTAAATTCTGGCGCATGCAATTTTATAAATCTTTGTCAAATTTCCATACCAGATACTGAAGCACGAAGATAATCTGAATCACCCTCATCATTAAATGCTGATGCAGAGGCCACTAAATAGAAAGAAGAAGAAAAAAACTATGTGAGGAAAAAGAAAGCAAGTAATACAAAAGAAAATAAAAAAGCACTATAGGAAGTTTCATAGGCTTTACTTCTTAGCTCGCATTCTACAATGAAACCAAAGAGATTGGCAGCAGCTTTTATCCCTTCCGATGGAAGCAAATCATTCACAGTTACGGTATTTATTGGCTGAAGAACAATTTAAATCGTTCAGCGTAATGACCAAGTCGGAGAGAAAATTATTTTATATAATTATATTTGAATTAATACCATTAGAAGGGCAGTCCAAGTATCCATTAAGATATCACGAGCTTCCCAGCTCCAAGTCTCGTCTTCTGTATTGCTAGTTATGAAGACTTTAATAACTTCAGACATCCACATTGACAAAAAGGTAAGAGTACCAATAGCCCTGGAGCATCAACCAAAATGTTTACTCATTTCAACTATCATTATGATATACAAAAAAAATACCTACAAAAAATTCAAAATACAATTGAAATACCTCATAGATTTTAGGAGATTGTCAAACACATAAGGAGTTGTTACATTTGCAATAGCCAACATTGCACGACAACCATCAATCATCTCACTGAATGAAACCAGAACCAATTTGAGGGTCAAATGTAAATAAATAGAACTGTGTAGAGGCAGGTATGTGCACAAGTATGTGGGTTATTCCAAACCTATCACTTTTCCCATTTTCAATAGCTTTTGAAACAGCATCAGGAGGGTCTACCCACTCTAGTATCCCAGAAAGGAGTTGCAGGAGATGCCTCTCATGCATTTTCCCATCATCTAAAACACGGTAGCAAATAATCAGAGAAATTCAAATAAAAGCCCCTAACTGAACAGGGGTCGTTTTAGCAATAACTAGTTATCTAGTTAAGAACTGAAATGTAGTCACAGGTGTTCATACTGTCAAAGCATTATTTACTTCTAGAAGGTTAGCCAGATCTCTACATTCTCCTCCCATTCTTTCTAGAAGATATCTAAAAAAAAATGATAAAGTTTGTTTATGGGCTAATTAGTTTTGTTAAAAGTCCCAAATTTGATGAGATATGCCTTGAAAATATGTTTATAAGTGACGGACATTTATCACCTTAGAAACCGGTTTTATAAGGGTTGAATTAGGCCCCAATTTCCTAACCCATGCTTACAAAATCGGCTCATAAGGTGAGGAGTGCCTCCTCTTTATAAACTCTTATCAAGAGTCTTATCTATCTGATGTGGGACTTGGGTTTTTCCCAATAGGCTCAACTCAAATAGCTTATCTAAGATCTGTTGGGCCATCCGCTATCGGGCCACTTTGGTCACACTCTTGATGTTCAGTCCTGGGCGTCAGGGGGCTGTGCTAAGTGTCCTACATTGGATGAAATATGCACTAAAAATATGTTTATAAGTGGTGGACAGTCCTCACCTTACGAAATTTTATTCAACATTTTATCAATGATCTTACTATCAGTAAAACTACTGGACACCTCTATAAAATCCATCCATCAAAATAACTCCCTCTCATCAGAAAGAGGCAAAATATTTATCAACTTGGAAGATCATAGTTCTAAGAAAATACACATACAGTCGGCATAAAGACGGTAGAGGAAACAGTTATACCAGAGAGAAATACAGTTCCTGTCAGAGAGCAAAATTGTACAATTAGCTTTCGAGCAGAGACTGCAATAGGGCAGTCAAGCCAGTAGCCTTCATGTGTGAACTTCGGCCTCAATGCAGCATATAAACTCAAAAGCCATCCAACATGACCACTCAATATCAATACATCACACCAATCTGAACCAGGCTGCATGTAAGCATCAAGAACATGATTTTGAGCCATCAGTGGGAGACTCATAACATGATTTTCTAGTAATGACTGTAATGCAATTCTGATGTTTTGCTGAATGCATGGAAACTGTTAATAAGCAAACCAATTGATTACCTTAACAAGGTGACATTCAGACCTTCTAAGAGAATCCCCATCTTGCCCAACTCCAGCAGAGAAGACATTTATTTTTGTGTCACTGGTATTGCTACGAAAATCCCAATTCAGGATTTGAAGCATGAGATCCAGTGCAGCGGTACAAACTTTAACCTCAGGTACAACAGAGTCAGATTCAATAATCCTATTTGTGACACTGCAAGCAGCTTCTTGGGTCCATTGGTAGAATGTCTAGAATATAGGTTATAATAATAAAAAGAAAAAAGGGAAAACAATTAATCTAACCCAGCAATCAACTTTACAAGCATAAATAACTGTCATTTTTAATAATAAAACCCCAATTAACTTAACAACAAAAGTGTAACTGCAATGTAGAATGAATATTCAAATGATAAAATTTCAATTAACCTAATAGCAAAAAGTGAAAACTGTAATGTAGAATATTCTAAATGGAAAGACCTTCAGGTAGTCTCGCTCAAGGGATCTCCTACACTGCTCATGAAATTCCCTTGGAAGGCCCATAGCACTTGAAGTAGAAGGAGAAAATTCAGATACCTATAGATATTCAATAAATAAATAAAGCTGGTATCTTTTACAGCTGTCGCAATAAAAGGAAATGGCACAATTTCTATAAAATAAAATCAAGTATTACATACCAATGATTCGAGAAATTTGATTCCAGCAAACTGCACATCTACTCCATGAATGCCCACAATTGCCTGATTCACCTGCAATATATTTGAAGATGTCAAAGACAATCCTATTACATGAATAGCTTCAAGTACACCTGCTCCAATTTTTACTGCCCAATAACCAATTTGGTCCCAAAGTAAGGAATAAACAGCTACAAGTACACCTGCTCCAATTTTTACTGCCCAATAACCAATTTGGTCCAAAAGGAATAAACAGCTACACCAAGAGTTAAACGAAATTGAATTATTTAAATCAAAATTTATATAATTCCCTAAAGTAATGATATTTGTACAACCATTTTGTAACAGCTTCTGGGACAGGTTTTTTTCCCTCTCTTCTTATTGTTCAAAAACAATAGAGAGAGAAAAAGGAAGTGAGTGAGTATGAGAGAGAGTTGTCCGGAAGTTGTCACAAAATGGTTGTACAAATATCATTTCTCTTTAAACTATAACTCTCCCTCTAGAATTTGGGGAAGACTTTACATGTTGGGTAGGGAGTTGGTTTAAGTAAGGCAATAGATGGGGTAAACTTTGACTTGTCTATTACAAAGAAAAGATTATGCCTTAATGCATTCTTAAAGGGAAGACTTTACATGTTGGGTAGGGAGTCAGTTTAAGTAAGGCAATAGATGGGGTAAACTTTGATTTGTCTATTACAAAGAAAAGATTATGCCTTAATGCATTCTTAAATATATTACTATAAACTGTTCAATAATTTAGTAGTGCACAGGAATAATGGATTCCATATGATCATATCCCATGCCAGAGCTGCAAGCCAATAGTTCTGTTCAAAGAGAAAACACAACCTACACACTCATATTTACTCCAGCTGTACAGTCACCAGTTAATCAATTCTGGGGGATTTGGACAGCCCACCGATACATTTCATGCATATAATTAGCGTTATGAAAATATTCTTCATTTTGAGTCCAAAAACATGAGTAGAAGGGGAAAGAAGAAGAAGAATACATGCAAAAAGATTAAATAGCCAAAAGAAACTAACGACATAGAATATGTGGGCACCTGATAAAAGAGTGTTTCCTTCTCCGCAGCTACTACCTCGAGCCTACATATAGAAAAAAATTGGCAAACCAACTATAAGATGAATACAACCTATAAGTTTAGCTAATACTAATCTGCAACAACATAACGATCTTTCACTCTTAGTTGAAGTTATCGCCTTGCTATGATATAGACCAAAAGAATAAAAGAACTTTTCCTATTACGTGTTTCCGATTAGAACATGTCCAACAAAAGATATATCTTAAAATCATTTATTTTTTGTATATAGCTAGGTCAAACTAGTTCATAGTTGTTCTAGTAAAGCTAATCCCGAAAGAGGATACTATAAATATCAGAGGTTCTTGTACCTACTGCATTTGATTTTAAGCAGCACCCATATTGTAAATTGGAGGTGCTATTGTTTGTAAAGTAACTTATTCATTTGCACATACGGGTCTCTCTCTTATAAAAACACACATCTCAAGGGAAGCAAATGTTCTTTAATAAACAAGTAAAAGTGCTACACTATACATATTAGGAGAAAACTAAGTAGCTTCACTTCATTATAAAATAAAACTGGGTTGGCCTTCTCATACTGACAAAAGAAATTAAGCAAAATATATCTGTGATGATAAAATCTTATATTTCCTCTTAAAAAAGTTACGGAATTTCATTGACCTAACCACTTGTTTTTTGCTAGGTAAAACAGCCAATACTGGCCAATACCCGTTTAGTTTGCAAATATTCAATTACAAAAATTTGTACAAGGCATATTTCCCATGGAACTCAGCCAACAAAAAGAGCAGCTAAGAAAGAGATTAGTACAAAAAGTTGTACAAGGTCACAACTCACAAATTCACTGGGATCAATTAGAAAGAGATCGAGAATGAACCATTTAGACCTCAACTATCTTTTTTTCAGCATTCTCATTGTTTCCCAATAGTCATTATTGTTCATTGTGATCCCAAAAAATACATATTATAGGTCAAAATAGTTGGGGAAGAATGATGACATGATCAGACTATTCTAATTCTAAGTCGCTTGGAGCTTTTTAAATATTTCATGTCCTCAACCTACTCTAAACACATTTGTAGGGTTTCGGGATTACTTCTTGTTTTCATTTTATTTGATTGACATATAAGTAGGCAACCGTATCATATATTTACAATACAGTGTTTATACAATAATTTATTAAAAGCAACAGATATTTACTTAAAGCAATTAAATTTTAGAATTTCAGAAAAAGAGAGCCTTAGCACAATCAATGGTTGGTGTTGCTGGAGTATGACCGAGAGGTCACAGGTTCGAGTGGTGGGATTAAATTCTTGTATGTGTTTGTTCTATAGCATGTATATGTGTAACTGTTGCTCTTTTCTTGTGACGTGTGAAATTCCTAACTCGGCAATAACAATAGGTACTTTTGGTAAATGTCTGTCACCGTAGTCCCAACAGTGACTGTGAGTGTGTGTGTTTTGGTCCTTGACAAAACAACTGTATTGAGAAGCAGAAATACAAACAAGTTTCATTCAACACTGGTCTCTCTCCCACGTCATTTTCTAAGAGATTATAGCAAAGAAAAAACTGTGGTTCAATGTTCTATTGTAGATGAGACAATGTTGTAAATGCAGGTTAATATTCAGACAATTTTCTGAACTGAAAATAGATTAACAGAATGCACTACTTACCAACCCCTTTTCATCAATTGAGCAGCCACAGAAGAAACTTTGGCTTGGACATAACTATCGGGAGAACTAGCATGTTGCATTGCATAGCAAAGACAAAAACTGCAATATATATTTTCGAAACAAAAAGGGCAACATATATATTTAAAAGGTTTAAAATGTATGTATCAAAAAGGGCAACATAGTTTGTAGATTGAAAGGTTTAAGCAGACCTAATCAAGCTTCTTTTGTCATCAGCATTGAGAAAACCCCATTCTCTGATAGCAGCTTCTCTGATTGCTGCAGCAGCTTGAAATCTTGCAGTTGCAACCAAGGAATTTTCTGCATAACAAAACCATTACAGTATCAGCATGATCTAAACCAGAGTAATGCACAAACTTTAAGAGGCCGCCTAATAAAGTCTAATGAATAAATATCACAGACATAGATTATTCTAAAACCAAATAACAAATAAGATGCCCCCTATTCTTATTTTTTATATAAGCTAGCAAAACACTCTTTCTAGCACTTTATCCATGACTGAAAGAAATTTAAGTGGGTCCGACCACATTGGAGATGAGTGCCACTATATAGGGAATGAAATCCACGTAATTTAGTGGAATCCACATAAATTTTACCCCATCATAAATAGTGTAACTCATGGTAGTCAAAATCGTGATTTCAATCATACGATTTTGCGAATGTACTTTATATATCTACTGGTTTGCGAATGACAGATGCGAAATGCAAAAGCACCTATACAGCAAGATTCTAGCCAGTAAATAATAAACCTTGAAATACAGCAGTCACAATTTATATATCTACTGGTTTGGAAATTAAAAAGAACTCCTGGATCAAAAGAAAGTGATAAAAAAAAAAAACAGCAATAGATCCCGGCATCGTGCTATATGATGGTTAAGTAAACTATAGCATAAACAGTTTATCCATTTAAACAAAATAAAAGTGAAGAATGTAAAGTGTGTGAGTGACTAACCAAGAATGAACTGACAAGTCTTATATGGTTGAGAAGATTGGCCTAATGACAATATAATAGCTTCCGAAGCTGCTGGATTGATTTGCATCTGAAAATAACAAATACATAACATGATTATATTAAGCATTGCGATTATTAAGAACAAAGAGGAATACGAAGAAACCTGAATGGAGTTGCTAGCTAACTCGATGGCTCGCATGGTAGAGTGAAGTTCGGAGAAATCGGTATTTGGAGTAAAACCTTGCATCTTCTTCTTCTTCGGTGAATGCGAAAACCTAGTTAATTAATCGAGATTCAACTTGGAATGATGTGATGTGATGATGCAGAAATTCGGAATCAAATTAAATCGCAACGAGAGTGAGTGAACGAACGTTGTTTGTTTGATTTGTAGAATCAGAGAGGAGAGTGAAAACGTCGTCGTTCGTCGTTTTGGTTGTTGAGTTGAGTTGAGTTGAGTTCAGTGTGCCCCTCTCTCTCTCCGTGGCTGAGGGGTTTTACTAACTGTTCGGTGCTCGCTCACTACTTCTATACTCTCCTCCTTTCCTTCTGCTCTCTGCATCTAGACTAGAGCCCAACGCCTTTTTCTTTTTTATTTAAAAAAAAATTTTTTTTTTTTTTTTACCTTTTAAATACATCATGGAAGGAAAAACTAAAAAAAAAAAATAAAAAAAAAAAAAACTAGACGAGACAAGACATAGTCTAAAAGATCACAGACTAACGGGAGACAAATAAAATATTAGCTAATGCATTATCACATCAGTTTGTTTTCCAAAAAATATGGATAAAAACGAACATTTCAATCTAGTTTGAGTAAATCTCTGAGATTTTTGTTGGGATTCTTGCTATGTATCATGGTTTGGATTTGGGTTGGCTAGTTGGTCATCGTCGTGTTGTTTTGCTATTAAAATTCTCTCCTTGTGATTTTGTTGGTTCGCGACCCCTTGAATGTGTTTCATAGGTTTGACAACTTGATTAATTTGATTAAGAAGTTACCGAGTCAGAATTGGTTCGTTCAGTTGATTTATACTCTCCGAAAAGTCAACTTCGTTGCTAATTGTTTAGGCAAGTTGGGTGCTAGAAGTTCTTAGAATTTGGTGCTCTTAGATGCAGCGCTCTAGTTTTGTCTTCTTCGTTGCTTATTAATGCTTTAGGCATCTCTTTTCTTAGGCGTTAGCCTTTCTTTTCCCTATTTTCTTTGTGTTTTTTCTTTTCTTTTTTCCCACTTGTAAACAGAAAAAGAATCTTAGAGATTTTTTTATTTTACTTTATAAAAAAAAATAAGTAAACCACAAAAATGAGCTCACAGTTTGATTAGAGTAAGAATATTTTAACCTACTAATTGAATTCAAGTGGTCAATTAACTCCATCTAGAACAAATCGTTTGAGTGAATCATAGTTCAATTTCTAGTGGATAGAATTATTGTTCAGGACTTTACTTACCTTCTGCCGAACCCCGAATTATTATGACTCATTTTTTCAAAAAATCAGAGGATTAACAAAAAATATATAAATATTTTAATTTGGTTCTCAATTCTAGAAAATATCTCTCGAGTTTGTCTTTCTGGCAAAGTTCATTATTACTCTCTCCGTCTTATAATAGATGACCTATTTGAAAATGTGTATTATTGACCTAATATATTTTGACCGTATTTTTCTATTAATTTACAAAGATAAATAATATCATATAAGATGTCGTTGGATTCGCCTCGATGAATATTTTCAAAATATCAAATTTTTATAATTTTTTCTAAGAGATTAGTAAAGTTATTTAAGATCAAAATTGTGCATTGATATGTGTGACAATGTCAACTGTGTCACTTAATATGGGACGGAGGGAGTAAATTTAATAAGATTTTTGCTCTTATCCCAGCAAGTTTCGCTCTCACCCAGCCAAACTGACCAAAATACTCATGCGTTAGTTAACTATCGCAGGTGTAAAAATACAGAACTTAGTTTTTACACATGCGTGACTTAAGTCACGCCGCGTGAGTTAACTCACATTGAAATTAACACATGTGTGAGTTAACTCGCACAAATTTTGTTTTTGCATTTTCACAATGTACTTCCTCCTTCTTTTAGCTTAAACATGTCAGCATGTACTTCCTTATGTTGTTGAGCTTTGTTGACATTCTCACTACTTTGGTTGTTTATTTCTTTCAATATTCTTGCTGCATAACCAAAAAAATGTAAGAAAAGTTAATTAAACAAAAAATAAAAATGGGAAAATTTTAAATCCAATGTTCTTATATTTTTTAGCTATGGATATTTGAAGCAAAGGTACCTTTAACTTGAATATGGATGGAGAAGAAGCACGGGAGAACAAAAATCACTTGTAGAATGCGTTTGTTTTGTGAAGCAGCCTTCTTAACATTGTGATAATGTAAAAACAAAACTTGTGTGAGCTAACTCACGCATGTGTTAATTTCGGCGTGAGTTGACTCACGCAGTGTGACTTAAGTTACGTATGTGTAAAAACTAAATCTCGTTTTTTTTACACTTATATTAGTTAACTAGCATAGGGGTATTTTGGTCAGTTTAACTCAATGGGAGCGAAACTTGCTGGGATAAGAGCAAAAATCTGTTAATAATTGTGGTTGTGATTGTCATGACGCGCTGACTGGAATGTTGGAAATCAAAATAGTTTTGACTTTATAGCATGCTTTCGAAAAGAAATTTTTTCAAAGGACACCAAGGTTGAGACATAAATCTCTAGCCAAAAGATCACATAGGAGCAGGTATGCTAATACATAAGATAAAATTATTATTATACACATGACATTTTGTCACTCCTTAAAGCTTTAAAATAGTAATTATACATCAAATATTTTGTCACCGATAAACTTTTAAAATGATTATTGTACACATGACTAAGTTGACAAACATATTCTAAAATTATATAAGTTGTTATTTTTTAGGAGAAAAATTATATAAATTGATATTATTATTGCTTAAACTTGAATATAAAATGTCATGACTATATCTAATTTATATACTTTTTAAAATTAATAATAATTAACTTTTAAATAGTATAAATTTAAATTGTTCACAAATACATAATGTCGAGTTCAAACTACACAAAATCATCCACGACCAACCAATACCCGTGCAGATGCACGGGTATGTTACTAGTTTAGTCCATAAGAATATTAATGTTTTAATTTATTCTCTAATACTCTTCCAATTTATCTTATCCTTTTGTGAAGTCAAATAATAAACATCGTGAATGGTGAAAATGTGGATATCAAGTGTATTGATGGCAAATCCTAATAGCAGAGAGAAGAATGCACAGTGTTTAAAATTGAAAAAACACATAGAACAATTATGTGCCCATTTCCTTCGAGTTAAGATCCTCTTCATTTATCATCCCCTCTATTTCTACTGTTTGAAGAGATAAAACACATAAACAAGTAAAAAATAATTAATGATAGTGAGACTCACTTAATGGTAGGACCCGATATCTATTATATGTCTTATCTCTCTCCAAATTGCATCTTTCATTTATTTTTATAAATGGAGAGGATCTTTACCCATTTCCTTCTCGCCAACACTTCATCTTGCTTTAGTATAGTCTGATAACATGTTACAAAAAAGTCTCTCTTATGAATATATCTATTAGTGGATGTCCATCTATTACCCTTCCACATGCTTGTAACCCCCACTATCCATTACCCTTCCACATGCTTGTAACTCCCACTAGTAAGTGGGTTGTAATGTGATCATTCATGTACCTATATGTGACCTATAAATAAAACCTACATTACAATGTAAGAGTATCTCCAATGGGGGTCCTTACTTAACAATGACCACTCCCCGTTAAGGACCCTCCATTGGAGGAAGAAAAAATGAGTCCCCGTTAAGGAATGGACAACTATATAAAGACCTTCTCTCTCCTGGGTAACTAATGTGTCCCACATTTAAAAAAGTAATAAAATGTGTACTACTTGGTCCCATTTGCATAAAGGAGTAATAAAATGTGTACTACTTGGTCCCACTTGTAAAAAGGAGTAAAGGTAAATTATTTTTGTTTAACGATGTAAAGATAGTGGGACATATTTAAGTACTTTTCATTGGAGTCCTTATTAATGTATTGTTATTGGAGTCATTGAGTCTTTAATATGTACTTTTATTAAAAAAAATATAAATAAGTGATGTGTCAGGTGGGGTTCATTTAAGGAATCTTTGTTAGGAAACTACCATTGTGGATGCTCTAATGACACACCTGTGAAGTAATACACTATATTCTTATGTTCTCTCTTTGTTTCTTTCTCTCTATTCTTATATACTTTATAATATCGAGCAATGTTAAGGATCAATTTCATAATAGTCTCATATTTTTGAAGACATTGATGAATGTTCTTTTTGTAGAGGTGTGATATCTGTACAACCCAAAATAGTCGTCAAATAGCACATCGTAATCGATGAAACTAAATTTTAGCCTACACAGAAATCAAGAAAAAGATAGAAAGTAATAAATTTTGGCTTAAATGCAGTTTTGTCCCCCTATTTTGACTGAATTTGGATTTTACCCCCCCCCCCCTATTTCAAAACTCGGAGTTTTACCTCTCCTGTTTCAGTTTTTTTTCTGAATTTTGCCCCCCACTACATTTGAGTGGACTTTGGCTGATGTGGATTTTAAAATATTATTTTATTATCCACCTAATTAATTATTTAAATAAAATATTTTTTAATTACAAAAAATAAATAAATTTTAAAAAAAATCGAAAAAAACTTTAAAAAATATCATAAAATGCAGAAAAAATTCTTAAAAATTCTAGAAAATAAAGATAAAATGTAGGAAAAAACCAGAATAAATGAAAAAAAAATCCATTAAAAATACATGGAAAAACAGTATAAACGGGGAAAAAATACCATTAAAAATACATGAAAAAAACATAATGCGCCTGTAAATATTTGGATGATCATTAGCATAGTTATATTCCAAAATACAAGGTTAAAAGTTGTTCATAATCCTAACTCAATCAAAAAAACATACTTGTAAAGCCACAACAGCTCTATACATGCTCAATAATACACCTAATAATTGAGTGAAAAAAAACAAGCATAACAGCTTAATGTTGCAATAATATATGTCTAACAGCTGAATCAAAAAACAGTCCCCTAATTAATAAACTATTATCCTCTAGAATCTTGGGTTGGAGGAGGATGTTGTGACCCTTGAGTTAAAACAGTGGTAGCCCCGTCACCTCCTTGTGCACCAAAACCACGGGCTCCAGACCCACTAGCACCATTTGCTCCTTGTGTATCAAACTTTTTCCCCTTCTTTTGTTTCTATCAAAAAATTGAATCCCAAAACAAATTATTCATAACAAAATTACAAGACAAAAACAAAAATTCAAGCCAAAAAATAAGTTCAATCAGCACCTTATTTCCACCTTTTGGGAGCGCTCGATCAGCCTCACGTTTTCCTCCACATGTCCTCCTATTATGACCTATCTTTTCACATTGTGTACATTTCACTGTTGTTAAATCTCTAGGTAATAGATGTGGATTTTTCGGCTCATCATTAGCCTTGTTTCTATTCTTTTTGGGGCGACCTATAGTCCTCGTATTTTTTTTTTAAAAAAATTACTCAATTTTTTTTTTCATTTTTTTAAAAAAAAAATTAACCTATTTTAAAATCATAAAATAATAAATGAAAATATCAAATAATAAATTTCATCATAAAATACATGCAACAAACTAAAGTTGAATGACATTAAATTTCATCAGCATCAAAATAACCAAAAATTGCAACGTCATAATTTGTGACTCTAACATGTTTTAATTTTCAATATAGATGATATCTTTGTAACTCTAACTTGTTTTAATTTTCAATATAGATGATATCTTGTGTCAATTTTGAAAATTAGACTTAATTTATGATCAAAACTTTTGGTATTCTCCTTCGTTTCTATGAAAATAAAAATGTGTGTGTTATTGGATAAATGAGTTTAATGGGTCTAAGTCGGGTTTTACCCAAAACCCATTATTTTTTTATGGGTTTTCCTTTTTTTAAAACCATACTCACCCAATGACCCAACCCAACCCATTTTTTTAGATTTTTTGGGTGGATTTGATCAGGTTTTCCGGGTTGGCCCAACCAATGTACACTCCTAATTTAAACTATCGAAATTGTTTGCTAATTTAGAATTGAAAACAATAAAAAATCTGATTTAATAACACTAGTAGTAATAAGAAACATCTTTTACTTTTATTTTAGCTCAAAAAGAATATTGGCTTTTTTTTTTGTGTGTCTTGTAGAATCACTTTTTACTGAATACTCCTTTGATCATATTTACAAGCAAAAATGTATTTTTTTGGTTTATTGAATATATAATATATTTGGTCTATATACAGACGAATGAATCTAGAAAATACTTTTTTACTTATAAATGTGAACATAGTAAGTAACCTTCTCTAATATATCGACCAAGCCAGGGAATATCCGATTGAAGTTAGTTGTTAATGGTAGTTTTTTAGATAATTTATTAATAGTAGTTGATTTTGGGATTATCATTACATAAATGTGATATAAATATATCATTTTTAACAATAATAATGGCCCAATGTAACTTAAAGTATTGGATTTTCTTTTACGACTAGCTAATTTTTTTTTTTTTTAGATATGAAATTAATTTTGACATGTTTGATTGCTTTTAAGTATGATTGATTTTTCTTCTAAAATTGATTATGACTTGAAACAATGATCTTTAACTTTTGAGTCAAAACAGGACCCGAGTTCGATCCTTGTAAACTAATATTTGTTTCTCCCCTCTAACAATTCACTAACAACTAACATTTGCTTATAAAAAAATTAATTAAATAATAGTTGTAGTGGTATTGGGCTTTCCCCTCTTCTTGTACCAAAAAGAGAAAGAAAAGTAGTCGATATTATGGACTTGGGCTTTGGCCTCATCTTGTACCAAAAAAAAGAAGGAAAAGTAGTCGATCTTATTTTTGTTTTTTGATGCAATTAAAAGAAGATAATTGCTAACAAATGCCCTCATGATAATCACAAGAGTTTATTATATTTACACATGAATGAAAAACAAATGGGCAACAGGTTGCGCCGTTAATTTTTTTAGATGACAAAATCAATCATATGAAAAACAACATTCATAGACGTAGATGACACAACGTTGCTATGCATAATCATTCGAACATTATTTAAAAAATTAAACAACGTTGTTATGCATAATCATTTTAACATTATTTAAAAAATTAAAATAGACAACTTTTGTATAAAAATTGACGTATTCACTCTCACATGTAATTTAATTTGTATTTCTATTTTTTTAATGAATTCTTTTAAAAAAAGGCATTAAGATTATCTGAAATATTCACGATCCTTTTAGAAAACATTTAGATTATCTGAAATATATCTCATAAACCCAATAATGTTTAGATGAGATGATATATATATCTTCTATCTTAACTAAGACCACGAGTTCGAATACGACTTGAATACATAACAACGTTAAAAACACTGATGAAGTATTTATTGACTACCCATGTTTCACAAAACTTGAAAAATTAATATTTGCATTTAGGTTTCACAACAATAAAAAAGAAAATACCTAATTGAAAAAATTATTTCATAAAAACTTGTGTTTTATAAATAATAAATAAAGATATAATAAATGTTCACAAATCTTAGCTCAACTGACAAAACTATCAGTTCGAACGTCACGACCAAACATCGAATTCTGACACCTCTATTATTGTGTGAGTTTATAATAATTTTGCTAATTTATCCGAAAAAAATATAAATATAAATCTCTCCATAAAGAAATTGAAACAAACACTTACTTGTACTAAAGTTGAAAGAAACACAATCCAAAGTCGAAATATGGAAGTGGAGTTGACTAAAATGCACACTATCAAAGATGTTACAAACTGATGATTGGATCCTGAATATTGCATCCACACGCAGCCACGTGTCACCGCTAGAAATAAAGTCCTATAATTTCAATTCATTTTCGTGTCACTGGATTTTGATTGGAGTATTTCATTTTTTTTCTAAAAATAAAATAAAAAAAAATCCACATAAACAAAAAATAAACAAGCAACGTAAACGTAACACATCAATCTCTTTTTTGTTAGTATTTTTTTTTTCCGAGTATCGACACTTTTATTATTTTTATTTTTGTTTCCATAATCATCATCATCGTGTGGATCTCTGCATAAAATTGCTCAGATCTAGGGTTCGTGCTGAATTCACATTCCAATTCACGCGTTTTGGATCCAAACGCATTCAAATATTGAATCCACGATTCATTTTTGATGAACATGGAGGAGGCAGTAGTTAACGATGCGGCGTCGTTGGATGTTGAATTGTTGCAGCTTCCAGAAGTCTCTTCTTTGGCTCTCAAGCCTCACACCACCTTCGTTCAGACACTTTTCGATCACTGGCTTTCGCTTCCCGAAACCAATCGTTTGGTATCATGCTTCTTCATTCTCTATATTATTATTATTATTATTTTTTAAATCAATTTATTGTTATTGTTATCGTTATATTCTTCATTTGGATCTTATTGTTTATTTATTTATTCATTCAATCAATGGAACGGTTACCGTTGGATATTAATAATGGATTAATAATTATTAGTAGTGTTCATTTAAGTGCTTAATTGTAGTAATCATTAGCACTGTTATTAAATAGCAGCTATAGCATAATGGAATTTAGACCATACCACAAAAGTTTGTCTTGTGCTGTTCTACCTTGTGTTGTGTTGTTCTATTACTTACTTTTTAACCGATCAAATGCACCCTTAGTATAAAATCTTGTCAAATAGCGGCGCTCTAGCCCTATTGCATAGAGGAATTTTAACAATCCACTTCCGCTATTGACAGCATTGAATAGTAGTAAAACCCACAAGATTTGTGTGGGATGTGCATTAATTATTGTTTATATTATTATGTCAATAAAAGATAGCCATCATCATGGGATTCTGTGCATCTATCTCATGAGAAGTGAGAATGCAACAACTTTTCCTAGATATCCTCACCATATTCATTGAGTAATAAATGGTGTCAATCACAGATTGCAGAAAATAGCCGTATTTTAAATTCCGCTAAGCTACAAAGCTGCTGTAGATGCTATTTGACAACACTTTATACTTAATCGCATACTGTATTGTCGAACAATAGTAGCCTGCTTGAATTCTGCTACGCTACAGCCGCTATTTGACAACATAGGAAGTCATGAATTTGAACTTTTATCCGTTGCTCTCGTTCTGTCTCTAATCTTCAGAGTAGTCATTGTAGTTTATTCTTGCTATTAGAAGGACTATATTAAACTCTTGATGTCTACTCTCCCAAGTGCTATGAACGATGTATAATGTATTGATGATACTTGAAGTGGGTGAATGAAATATTTTAGTAATCAAATAGATGCATTTTTGTTTTTTTATTCTTCAGTTTCTTCTACAAATATGATGCGTGTATTTGTGATTTTATTCGCGTCTAACTGGCTCTTTTGTGTAGGTAACATCATTGCTAAATGATGCAAAGTCTGGTGTTCCGTTGAATGTCCCGGGGAATTGCTCGAGTCCAAATGCTTTGAGCAATTCTTTGCCTTCTATGTTTCCTGCTGGCACTGCACCACCTCTTTCACCTAGAAGTTCATCTGGTTCTCCTCGCATAGTGAAACATAGAGTTGGCCCTTCTAATTTGGGTTCTCCTTTAAAAGTTGTTAGCGAGCCGGTTAAAGAACTTATACCTCAGGTGAGGCTCGTCCGATATGTTTGCTTAATGTTTTATATGATAGTAAAGGTTAACTCACTATAACTACATCTAAAAGGAGGATATGATATGCTCCAAAACTAAAAGTGTAAAATAAATCAGAGAAGGTGAATTGATTTTTAGCCTAAAAAAGATACAACTAAGTTACCCAATCTCTATGTGGTAATGAAATGGAACCTTCCTTGAAATAATCATTATCAGAACACAGAATTGATGCCATTCATAGACTCCTCTTCCGTAGCTAATTGTGGAGCTAAAAGACACACTTAATGTGCCAGCATTATGCTCCAGGCATATGCACCAAAGGACTGCACATTGCCACAAAAAACTTTTCCCTCCTTATTTTTGCTGATGCCAATGCTATTACTACCAAATAGGACACAGCCAATACTCATAAAAGACTGTGTGAACTAGCAACAAATCATTCATATTAATCCCAGTACATACAGCTGCCCAGTTTTCCTAAAATCTTTATTTCATGATACTTTTTTTTGTGCCTCGTCTGCTAAATGCGCGCGTGTGTGGTGTGGTGTTTGTCGATTCTTGCCCTCGCTCACCCTGTTTCATTTTACGTTCATGTTTGTAACAAGTAGTTGTGTGCTTGCAGTTCTACTTTCAGAATGGACCTCCTCCTCCCAATGAACTGAAAGAACAATGCTTGCTTAGAGTTGACCAGTTATTCCCTGATCACTTGCATGGTCTGCAGATACATGGTAAGATATTGCTCATAAATGGGTTATAGCCTGATAGGCTGGTTGCTAACTCGGGAATTTTTTTTCCCAATTAGCAGCACACTTTAGCTGTTTAAGCAATCACACGCCCTCCTGATTTTGAGTAAAATTAACTTATTTTAAACGTTTCCAGGAGAAAAAAAGTGATTAAAGTTCACTCTGTAACATACAAAAGAGTTGTAATAATAGCTCAGTTCTGATTTTCATTTTTCTATGGTATGTCAGAATTTAAGTCAGTTACCAAGGAAGTATGCAAGCTGCCATCTTTTCTTTCCACAGCTCTTTACAGAAAGATTGAAAATGGAGCTGGTATTGTGACAAGGTTTGCACTTTAAACTTTTGTAGCACAACTTTCATACTTCTCTGTTCCATGAATGGTGGTACCCAAATTTAGTTGTTTGGATGGTTAATAGGTTGTTGTCTCAAGTGTTGTCAATTACGGATCGCGGAAAATAATGGGTTGTTCAAATTCTGCTATGCAAAATTGCTATAGGTGCTATTTGACAAAATGTTGTACTAGATAGAATATTGTGCAACAATAGCGGTCTGTGGGTTTAAATTCCATTACACTATAGTGCTATAACGCCGCCATTTAATAACATAGGTTATTTCTAGATGCCAACGGCCTGAAATACCATAAAACTTGTTGTGTGCTAATACTAAATAGTATTACTGATTAAGTGATTATTCAGAAAGGAGAAGTACTCTTAGGAATATACTACGCCTTTATCCCTGATTTAGAAATTGCTTGAAATTAGACATTCATATTGAAGTTATGTGAGTGTGTGAATCTGGAAAACTTCACATCTTAAGTTTAATATTGAACCTTTAGTGGCAAAACTTTTAATAATTTTGTACATATTGAATTCAGAATTCTGAAAAAGATTCCCATTTGACATCTTGGCGGTGTAGTAAAGGAATTGTCATTTAATAATGAAGGGGCACATTAAAGAAAAAAAAGGAAACTATTACCACCTCTGTCCCTATATGTAAGAACCCTTTTGCAAAATTTTCATGTCCCTTTTGATAAGGCCCTCTTCAAATTATATGGTACATTAATTTTTTTTCTCACAAAAATACCTCTAGTTAAATGAAGTGAATAAAGACCAACAATTTCTATTAGAAATCTAAAACTATTCTAGAGAGAATGTAAAGTGGTATATTATGAATTTGTTATTGTATTCAATCATTGAATGATTACAAATTACAATGAATGATGAATCTATTTATAAATTTAGGGTTTATTATAGATTCATCAATAGGCACAATGTTGGTCAGTTAGTTGCATTTTGTGACAAGGGACATTATCCCATACATGTAGTGTAGGGTATGCTAGTTGAACTTGAGTGAGTGGATTCACTCTTTTAATAATTTTGGTAAGAGAATGTATATTGTTGACAAATTTAATGTAAACTTTTTTTTCTCTTAATTCTTGTGCATTGGCCAAAAGGGCTTACACATAGGAACAGTGGCAGTATCATTCAAAAACTGAATAGCGCTGTGTTGAGGAGACTGTTGAAACTAAAAAGTTTTGATCTAGTCCCTGAACTAAATATTTTCAACTTTTTCCGCACTTTCTTTTTCTTCAGTATTAACAAACATGGCTAAAGCACACGCAACGTTGATTTCTTTAACTGTCAATGTTAAATAGATTTTACTAACAAACCTTCGCTAAAGATTGTCAAGTTTGTCAGAGTAATTTTAATTAGAAAGAACATTACATTTTTTTCCTTCACATTCTCCTTCTGTTAACTCTGTTCTTTGTAATAAGACATATGACCACAATACAATATCTGACACCTTACTGTCCAGGGATGTAAACAAAGAAACCATCAATTAAAATATAGAGGCAATTTGGTGGAACGAAAGAAATGCCCTGAAAAAAAATGGTTCTGTACACGGTTTGGCTGAGTGTGTCTTTGTGGGCCTGCTGTACTTGGTGCTAAACAAGAAGTTAGTTTTGCAAATAGCTGTTTCATTTCAATTGGGCAGTATGCCAATGAATTTCTTGCTTGAAAGATCTTATTTATTATTATTAATAAAGTAAACTTGCTTAACACTTCCCTTCCCTTCCCATACTATAAGGATTATAATTTAATGGTCTTGTTCACTGTAATTATTATTTCTTAATACTCATGCTTTAATCTTTTGATGTGATGTTCCTGTAGGAAATCATTTAATCTTTTGATGTTTGATGTAATGTTCCTGTAGGAAAGCATTTATTGATTATTGGATTAATGGAAACATGTTGACGAGGGATATAGCGACCCAAATATACACAATTTTAAAGCAACCACAACTCAATCACCTAGCTCAGGTTTGTTGCTTCTATTTCTTTTTTCTTTTCTGCTTTCCATTTCATTTATTTCTCGTCGCCTTGACATTACATTCCGTTATGGCCTGATGAAATCTATCAAATATATCATTTATTCAATTCCCATTTGATAGTAAATGACTTACCTTTTTATTGTCAAATTTATTGTTAACCTTGGCTTTGATATTATAATCACACCCATCTTTTTATAATTGATATCAGGATGATTTTAAACCTATACTACGTGAGCTTTTGGCAACTCATCCCGGGCTGGAGTTCCTGCAAAGCACACCTGAGTTTCAAGAGAGATATGGTTTGTCTTCCATCTTTGCTATAGCTGTGCATTTAGAGGTTCATCGAATTGTAGGAATTAGAAAAAGAACTTGAGGTTCTCACTATACTCGGTTTCGTAAAAACACTTTGGGGGTTATTACAAGGCACTGAATGTGTCCCTCTACCTTAGAGCAGTTTGTGATGGTTTGTTATGAAGGGTTAAGTTTAAAATACAGCAGTTTTCTGGCAGTGTGAAGATTTACTTGGTTTCTAATGGAAATCTAACAGGCATTACTGTCAAGATTCTGACTTAGAAGTTAGACATTCCATGCCCTAGGAGAGTTGTTTGCTGTGCTAGGTTCACTGAACTATCTTTTCTCTTAATTTGACCCAAATAATGGAGGCGTTAAGTTTAAAATGCAGCAGTTTCCTGGCAGTGTGCAGATTTACTTGGTTTCTAATGGAAATCTAACAGGCATTACTGTCAAGATTCTGACTGAGAAGTTAGACATTCCATGCCCTAGGAGAGTTGTTTGCTGTGCTAGGTTCATTCCAACTTCACATTATTAGGGTTAAGTAAATCTTGGTTTCTTAATTTGACCCTAATAATGGATTCCGACTTCGGATAATTATTTATGGTTTTATACGTTTTGTTGAAAACAAGATTATCCTCCTCTGGTTATACGTATTTGATATTTTTGGAAAGTAAAAAAGGGTGTGGGGTGCTCTAAGCCAGGGTGCAAGTTTCTTAATGGATTCTTGTGCACAATCTTTGACATTGATTATGTATTTCATGCATATATTTCAAAAAAAAAAAATTCTTCTGTATTTTGTTGGTTGCTGTCATGTATCTATCCATTTTTTTCCTACAAAACGTAACACGCTACTCCACCTTTCAAAGCAGTGGTCATTGGTTGCATATACTAGATGCTCTTTAACCATTGACTTTTCTCCTACCTAGCCAACCCACTTTTCTGCCAACTCCATTTGTTAATCATCTTTACACTTTTCACACTCAATACTAGTCTTCACTCTTTGTCAGTGGTGCAATGTTCTCATGTACTTGCTTTTTCAATGGGCCAGCTGAAACCGTGATATATAGAATATATTACTACATCAATAGATCAGGAAATGGTCGTCTTACCCTGAGGGAGCTGAAGCGTGGAAATATTATTGATGCAATGCAGCATGCCGATGAAGAAGAAGACATCAACAAGGTTTTGAGGTAGATATACTGATTGAAAATGTCATTACCATGAACTTCAATAAGCGACCTTGGTTTCTTTCTTTCTCAAATGAACTCAATATACTTATATCGAAATGCAGTAACCGATTTTGCCTTTCCTTAATATTATCTGCAGATACTTCTCTTATGAGCACTTTTATGTTATATACTGCAAGTTTTGGGAGCTGGATACAGATCATGATTTCTTGATAGACAAAGAAAATCTTATCAGATATGGAAACCATGCACTTACCTATCGAATTGTCGATAGAATATTTTCTCAGGTTGGTGTAGATAACAATATTATGTGTTGCTTTTATCTTATGATCTGACTACAAATGTCTTCAGAGCTAGATACAGTCTGTCCACTTTTTTATTTGATTTATCAGATCATTTTTTGATAACTCATATTTGGACTCTATTATCTCAGGTTCCAAGAAAGTTTACTAGTAAAGTTGAGGGAAAGATGGGATATGAAGATTTTGTTTATTTCATACTATCAGAAGAGGATAAATCATCTGACCCAAGTCTTGAGTATTGGTATTTTGTTTCCCATGTATTTTTCTGATTTCATTTGTTAGTTTGTCCCCTCCGTTAATATGTCCCTGGATTTATTTTAGGCATGGGTATAGCATGTTTTATTTGATTTAGGCTTTGGACTGTGCATATGCATGTACACTAGTCCATAGTTATCTGAGAGAGAGAAAGTTGGGATGCAAACGATAAATTTTGTTGCTGAAACTTCACCCTAAGCGAAGTGCAAAGTTTCAGTTTTTTTAGAAGTAACAGTTTTTATAGAAATAACATTCTAATTTAATTTTTTTTCTTCTGGAAATAACAGTTTTCAGATATGATGTACTTAAATTGTTTTGGATTATTTCATTTTTGAAAGGAAATAAAGGAGCAACAACATTTTGTATTCTAGTGCAGTTATTGCCAACAGTTTCCTTATGTTGTTTCCTTATTTTCAACTACTTCAAAGTACAAAAACCAGAAAGAAATAAAAACTCACCTCATATTGGCATATAACAATCTCCTAATTTGTTCTTTTAAATAACTTTTGAATTAAACACACATCCAAACTATTTTTTTCGAAAAGCATGGTCTCCCATCTACCAATTCACTAGTGTCTTAAAGAGCAGTGAGTATGATATCATAAGCTTTGTGCAATTGGGTAGTATGCTTGAGAGGAGCGTCAGCAAAAGGCACAGTTCTAAGTAAGACAGCAAAGGTGGATTTATCTAAAAATTTGAGCTTCTAGGTAGACATGGAAGAAATGAAAGAAAGTTGAACATTTGATGCATTTTCATGTTTATTTTTGAAAAAGCCTTTCCATGTTTGCAGTTTTTTTCACTTCCCTCTATTTTTCACCATGCCCACAAACATGCCCTTATTAGATGTTGACTTTGACTTTGTCATGATTAGGTTTAAGTGTGTTGATTTGGATGGGAACGGAGTCCTAACACGGAATGAACTGCAATTTTTTTATGAGGAGCAACTGCATCGAATGGAGTGCATGGCTCAAGAACCTGTGCTTTTTGAGGATATATTGTGCCAGATAATTGACATGATTAGATCTGAGGTTTGTTTTTCAATCTTCCTTTTATTGATTGTTTGTGTAATTTTTTATTGTGTTGTTGGTAAGTCACATTAGGTGGAAAATGATGCAATTCTACTAAGCAGTTAGAAAGTTCGTTTGTTGTCATGGAAGATGACATATTCCAATATGCATTTTTGGTTCCTCCCTTTTTACCCTCTTTCTTTGTCATTTGTTTGATTTCATATCATTACTTAAACTTTATACGATATCTTTCTTTTTTCTTTCTGAATTTTAAATTAAATTCTTCATTCTGCAGAACGAAAGCTATATCACTCTGCGTGACCTGAAAGGTGGTAAACTCTCGGGAAGTGTTTTCAATATCCTGTTCAATCTAAACAAGTTCATGGCCTTTGAAACTCGTGACCCATTTTTGATTCGCCAGGTGCATGAATATTCAATAGAGGTTTTTATGTTGTTTAGTCATTATGATTGGCTCTTGTTGGCTAGGTTTGACCTCTTTGGTGTATGTCATGTGTGAACAGGAGCGCGAGAACCCAACATTGACGGAGTGGGATCGCTTTGCTCACAGAGAATATATTAGGCTTTCAATGGAAGAAGATGTAGAGGATGTTTCTAATGGAAGTGCAGAAGTTTGGGATGAATCTCTAGAGGCTCCCTTTTGACATCTATGTAAGTTGCAATATGATGGAAGAAATCCACTTTTACTTTGCATTACAATATAATTCAGAAATTGGGGCTTGCCCACTGATATGGCTCGACCAAAATCAGGCTGGCTAACAGGCCTTGGCTCAAGCCAGCAAAATGCTAGAATAGCCCTCTATAAATACTGCAGGCACTGCAGCCCTTTATAGAGAAGTATTTCGTAATGAATGATGATTAATGTCGTATGCAACTGATTCTCAAAAATTATGAATGTTTTTGGTACTGTTTTTAAGGGTAGTAAAAAATTTCTCATATGAATGTTTTTGGTTCTATTTTTAAGGGTAGTAAATTTTTTCTCATTCCACCATATCTCTTAACTAATGAATATTTATAATCTAAATTATTGGTATTTATTACATTCGACAGGACCCGTGGTCTAGTTCTTTTCTAATTTTATTGTTTTTACTCATTTAGCGCACATATTCTACGGCAACCTTGCAGTAGTAGTTTGTGGTAAATTTCAGTCCAAGAGGCAGAAGCAATGCCAGAATGCTCTGCCTTGGGATTTCAGATGTGGAAGGTTGCATTTGTCGCTTGGGACTATGCATATGATCTTAAGGTGTTTCCTACGAAAAAGAAATTTAATACCCGGGGCATGTGGAAAAATTAGGTTGACTTGACTAACAAATAGACCCATTGAAACAAATAGAATATTTTCAGTACGCCTATAGCTTTCAAAAAAAAAAAAAGAAAAAAGGAAGAGAAGTTTCCTCCATATGGTTTTAGAGTAGTCTTATACATTATAAAAGATACAAATAAGTCATCCGTGTTATTATGCCCACTTACCCTGTTGCGCATAGCCCTTGCACACTCATAGATGTTACATTTTTATTTGGTATGTTGAATTGAGCACTGTAGATTAAGCTTATATAAACCAAAATGTGCCCAGGGTTCAAACTCTGACTCGTGTATGGAGAAAATCTGATTAAAATAGAAGAACCCACCTTGTGCCCAGGGTCCAAATAGATTTCTTAATGGAGATTAGCTATTGTTGAATGATGGTGGATACTTCTTTTAAAAAAACATTGGGGAAGGGGGGCATTTTTATTAATTCAAGTGGCACAACCATCCATAAGGGGATTCGAGAACTCAGTACCTTGAGATTACAATGCTAAACTCTTACTACTAAGCTAGCACCTCAAGTGTACTGATGGTGGATACTTCGTATATATATAATATGGTTAACAAAAAAAACTTATAATACTGAGAATTGTTTGATGTGAAACTTGTGTAACTTTATCCATTAAATTACTCTTACATATTAAGATGATGAACAACTTATCGTGTTCTTTTTTTCTATTTTTTTTAGAGGAATAACTTATCATGTCTTAGGAGTGACAAGTGGGATTAAGGTTGATATTTTGTCAAGTATGTGATGTTTTTACATATTAAAGCATTTAAAATTATATTAGTATAACTTTTTAGATATTATTTAATTTTTAAAAAAGGAGAATGCTAACAAAAAAAATGTGCCCTTAGGGCATTGTTTATTGTTTAAGTAATTAAATTAGGTAACTTATACATAGAAAGTTGTTTATTATTTTTTTTGAAGGAAGAAAGTTGTTTATTTATTACTTTTATAAGTATTTGACTTGTATTTTCAAAATGCTTTTGGGGTTACTTGTTAGCATGACTATAAGACCAATTATCAACTATCCATTAACTAATACATCATTTTTACATTCCATCTCACTTCAAGCATTGTACATCAATACAGTATATGAAAAGTTATCAACACCCTAGATCGGATGGCTGCAGAGAGTATAGAGTCGGGTCAGCTTTGCGTCCCAGCTTCGACCCTGCAAAAGTGGGAAATTCCAATCTTTACAATGGAATGCATTTTGGATGGGTGCAGGCGGCAGCAAAGATATCCAGATCTGCTGGTAGTGTCAGACATTGGGAATTTACCATGGAAGTTTTGTTGTTCGTACCAATTGTCCATGTAAATTGAGGACATTTTATTAGAGGCAATTAAGCCCCCAAATAGAATTAAATTAAATTGACATCATTGGGTATTCTTGTCATAAGTAACGATAAATTTAGATGGTCTAGTCCCTTAGCCTATGATCAGTTTACTTGTAGATTATATTTCCAATTTTTTCCGTTGTCTACTATGTGATTTGATGAATTCGCTTTTCGTTTTAGCCTTTTAGGCCAATCAAAGAATTTAATAGTGTAATGCTGCAAAAATAAAAGGTTTTGTTGTCTCCATAATAATATTTTCCCTCCAACCTTGAGCACATTGGAATGAACATCTGTCAACGGCATCATTGTCGAAAGGGCACAGATTTATGGTGTAGTAATTCAGTAAAAAATTAATTTGAAATCGGAAAGAAAGTGTATGAAATCTTCAATGAAAGATAAGCGAATTGCGATGTAGTACTAAAAATACAAACAAAATATATACATATATATTTTCGGCAAACATAGTTTGGGTACATCGGTGGGAGTGGAAATAGAAGGTTTACTTCTTGATTTATATGGAATCACGTGATACTTTCGTCACTTCGGTGACAACGACATAGTGACATATTGCTCGATGTTTATCACTGTTTAAAATATTAAATATATATGATTTTATATTATTACCGACGTTATGAGAATTTAAATGAGAGAAAATAAATAAATAAATAAATAAGACTTATTTATAAATTAATAACAAAGATATCATATTAAAATTTAAATGAGAGAAAATAAATAAATAAATAAATAAATAAATAAGACTTATTTATAAATTAATAACAAAGATATCATATTAAAATTGTTTCAAAAAATATATTTTGGATTCAAATAAAATCAATGTGTTTTGAAATTGTTTCAAAAAATATATATTTTATTTAAAAATGTTTAAGATGTGTATATAAGTATAAATAGAACTCATATGGTACTGAATAATATACCACTTCTCAGAAACCCTAACTGAAAAGAAACCCTAGTCTCTTTGAAGCTCTATTGAGAAAGTCTTTTGCGTGGATTGAGGAGAGACATACTTTTCTTTGCTCGTGATTGAAAGCGTTTCAACAACAAGATTCCGCACTTCAAGAGGTAACATTCTTATATTCTTATATTGATTTGTGACAAATTCGTTTTAATGCAAAGAAGAGAGAGTAAAATTTTACTTATCCATTGTGTTTTATATCACAATTCCCTTCGTGTATATATGTCTGTCCTATTAGTTTTTTTTGGTTATGTGTGCATAATTCACGTTAAGGTTAATTTATTATTATCGAGTATTACTTAAAAAAAAGTTGGTGTTTTATTTCTCAAAAAAAAAGGTTGGTGTTTTATTATTTAAAAACAACACTGTTCATAAAAAAGTTCATTTCCATGAAGTAAGTAATATATACATGAAGGATGCTTTTAATATATGTTCCCAAAGTAATTTCGTTCATGCCTTCATGGTAGATTTAATATGGTATTGAATTTTTATATATTGATTTAGAAATTATTCAAGCATGTAAATTTTGGTAAATACAAAAATATTTGGTTTACGATGCTTGGTTATTTGCGTTTTAACTCATTAATAAATTTGTGTTTTTTCACAAATAGTAAATTTGTGTGTATAATTCGACCTCGCATGCGGATCAATCGACATTTTTCACAAATTTTACGAACAAAGGCTCCTACTTTCATATTTTTAATTTAACTCCTTAATTAAAATTTAATGCCAAATCTATATATCGGAAGAAAACTTATAATTGTGCCTCGTAAAAAACATGTTAAAGTTAAAAAGTAGTCTAATTAAATTAAGTGACTTGCATTTCCATTTTTTCCTTACCGGTCGTATACATTAAGTACGTCCAATTTTTTTTTGTAAACATTGTCTAGAATCTTATTTAAATTCTATTTCTCTAAAGCAACCTGAAACATACCCTCAGAAGTTATTCAGTAATTTAATCTTCATGAATTCTTATTTCTATTCTAGTTAATATATTTTTTGAGAGAGTAAATTTGTGTATATGAATGAATTTCTTTAAATTTGTGCAATTATAACTTTGATTAATTTTTTTTTTTAAAAAAAAACTTGGATTAATTATTCATGATAGTATATATCACGCTGTTTACTTTTTTATTTTTTTTAGGGGACATCAAAGATAAAAATTATGCATTGTTATGTAGATTTATTTATCCAAATTGTAAAAGTTATTATTTTTTCAATAAATATTTACTATATGTGGAATTCTTAACATGCGTCCTTCAAAAATTATTCCTTTTGAATAAATATTTATTACATGTGGAATTCTTAACATATGCTCTTAGGATATATGTTAGCATGACCCTTACAATTTTTTTTGCAGCATGTTGTTTTTTTATTTTTTTATTTTTTTATTTTATAGATTTGATAGCTTTTTTATAGATATTTTTTTGAACGTTTTATAGATAAGTTTAGAGACATTATAGAGATAATTTCATAGAAAAAATATATACCGTTGATTAAACCAAACATATTGTTTTTACCGTTGATTACACCGTTGACAAAATATATCCCTATCCTCTTTTTTTTTTTTTTTTTTTGACAAAATATTATTTAGACTTGAGAAATTTTGTTTTTGCCTTACACTAGAAACCCTATTTTTTTGTCAAAACCCTAGAAATAGTACTTACTTAGTAGAGTTGTTGCAAGGTTTGATAAGCACGCTAGGGCTACAGTACAGAACACAGTTTGACTTGCTGATCTTAGGGATGACTGAAGAAGCGATTCATCAGTTCCTTCAGATGTTGGAGTTTTATCATTCATGGAAGTATGATACTTATTCTATGTTTTCATTTAACCATTCATCTTGTTTTGTTTTAACTGTTTATACTGCTACGAGGTTGCTCATGCATATTCATGATGATTCATACAGAGGCAAAACATGAGATTCAAAGGACTTATGATGGACATGGGATTGAAAGGACTTATGATGGGTTTCAGGCTCATCTATCAACTTGTCCTGCAGTTGAAGTTATTAATTTTGTGTCCAGTCTTCCAGAGATTATTACACTAGATGAACTGCCTCGATCGAGTATCTGGCCGTCTCAATTTACGAGAGCTCAAGTAACCAAGGAAGATATTGGCCTCTTCTTTTTTGCTGAAGACGTTAATAGGTCTGTTAGACATTTCTTTTCTATATATAATGACAAGATTAGTTGTCTAGTGTCTACTATTAATTTTTTTTAAATTATATATATATATATATATATTTTTTTTTTTACTTTTCACAGCTATGATACACATTATAGTAGTTTGATGAATAAGATGATCAAGAATGATATATATGGCTCTAAAAGGAAATCTAGATGGGGCTGAGCTTTTGATATTTCCATCGAACATTCTTCCCCAGGAAATCCAATGTAAGATATAATTGCTCGTCATATATGATTTCACTTGAATTTTGAACTACGATGAAGTTCATGTTTCCGGTTGTCTCTCTCTTACTAATCTCTTGCTAATTCTGTTCTCAGTAGGTATGAATGATTCGTTGTTCTTCTGGGGTGTATTCCAAGATCGAAAGGAGAAGAAAGTGGATTCTTCTGTAAAGAGAATGCTGGAGATGAAAGAGAAAGAATTATGGTTGCAGTTGCAGCAGAAACTTGTTGATGAGGAAAAAAAGCAGTTTAAGATTGAAATGGAACAAAAGCGGAAATCCCTCATTAAGAAGTTTAGGCGACGGGAGGAAGCCTTGGAGTATAGGGAAGCTGAAGTCAACCTTAGGGAAACCAAGGTCGGAGAAAGAGAGCAAGTTTTGACTATGACGTCTGAGAGAATAAAGGTTCAAAGCAGGGCACTTGTAAATATGTTCAATTCAAAATAAGGGACTTGAAAATAATTTGAAATCTTTGAAGGAGTTAAAAAAGACTAAAAAAATAAAAGAGAAAGATCTGGAGAAGGAAAAAGAGCCAATGCTTGCTGATTGAGAAAGTTTGGAGAATTCAAATGTTATCGCTTCTGGCTCAAACTGTTCTGCAAGGCCTGTGTCTCGGCTCCACAATTGCACGTCCAAGCTTTACAGTTTAGTTTATCTAAAGAAACAAATTCTGTTGGTATAGAAAAAGTGAAAGAGCCTGCGTCATCTCCCAATATAGAAGGACAGATGATTACTCTTCAAGAACAACAAATAGCTGGCGGAATGGCTCTTCACGCTTCTGATACAGCACACCTCCAATCCGATAACATTATATTCCTAGAGAAATGAATAACAGATACACTTTATCCATAGATGACCGCAGCAACATGGAAAGTTTGACAGGTGGAGGTCTAGATGATTCTCAGCAGTCAGTCCCAAAGGTTGATGAGGCCGAGGAGTTCCTAGGAAAAACCTCAGAGGAAATAGAAAATGAGAGTTTGCAAAATTGCCACACTGATCGATCATATCAAAGGAAAAAGTGGAGAGTCCAGTCACACTGAGAAAGCTATTGATTACATTAAAAGGAACAAAGTTCTAAGATTGAAGAAGGTGAGCAGAATGCTGCTGATAATGAAGGACATTCAGACAGTATCACAGCTGGTGCGCGCAAAAAGAAAAGGTCAACAGTTGCTCCACCCACCCCATTTACAGGGGAGAAGCGATACAATCTCAGGCGCAAGATACAATCTTAGACCTAGACGGCATCAGACGTAAGTTTAGTCTCGGGCCTTGTGGTGTGCCAATTGTCTATATTAGTTAGTCTTTATTTGTTTGTTTCAAGTCATTTAAATTGATTATTGGGAATAACCTTTATATTATTCCTGGTTCTATATTCATGAAGTTTGGTTAATAATTATTACATCTTCACGAGCTTTTATAAAAGTGAGGTGTGGAGGTAAGTCTATGATTTAAGAATAGAAAATTTTCCCTACCCATCTCGTGTGAACGAAATACACAGGAGTGTTAAATTATTTGAATGTTGTAATAAACACAAGAAGACTCATCCCTAACCATATTTTCCCATGCTAATTGATTAGTCAATGTTATTTCTACATTTCCGTAATAGCAAGAACAGTATAGTGTATGTTTAGAAATAGCATCCAAACTAACAAGAAAATATTCTCTTTAAACAAATAAACAGTAATTTATTTTTTCTTACTTTCCCGGCATTAAATACTCAAATGCATTATGCAGAGAAGTTGATTTTGTTTTTTTCACCTTCAACAAACAAAAAACCGGCCTGTGAATGCGACTTAGCCTATAGTTTACTGGCATTGTTTATTAATATAAAATATTGAAGGACGTGGAAGATGAACTCTAATGCTAGAGGTTGCTCATGTATTCCAATTTGCACACGGTCACCACTCACTAATTAAGAACTAAGCCAACCATACAAATCCAAAAGTAATATAAATAATGATTAATGAACATACTCATTGTCCTAAAGTTTTAAATAATTATGCAGATCAAAGTTTTACAATTAAGTACACATGAGTCATTTGCAATGAAAGCTTTCAAAATCAATTCTCACCTAGAGATGACTACTTACCATATTGGTCACCATGCAATTGGCATCATATTATTGCTCCAAATGATTACTTCAGTAAAGCCAATCTCATTTAATTACGAAGGCTTTAAATATGATGATGTGAAGCTAGAAGGAGATGCTTCTTTGTTGGATTCATACATTCAACTTACTTCAACCTCAAGGTACCAAAGCAATGCTTTCAGTGTTGGGCGAGTCACGTGTTTCGAGCCATTTCAACTATGGGACAAGACCTCAAGAAAAATCACTGATTTCACTACTAAATTTTCCTTTGTAATTTACTCAAATGAGACTGGTTTTGGAGATGGATTAGCATTTTTCATTGCAGATCCAGAACTTCCATTTGTTGGCTATACAAAAGAAGGCGGTGGTCTTGGTCTAGTGGATAAATATCAAATATTGAATTCTACAGAACATTCATTTTTAGCAGTGGAGTTTGACACACACCAAAATGGTTGGGATCCATCCGGCATACATGTAGGTATAAATTTCAACTCTATGGTGTCTCAGAAAACTAAACCATGGTCGATTGATATTAGGAATAAGAAGACTTATTATTCTTGTAAAATTCAGTACAATTCAAGTGCTTATACTTTGAAAGTTTCTTTCACTGGAAACATAATCAATGATAAACCTGTAAAAACTTACCTCTCATATAATGTTGATTTGAGAGATTATCTACCTGAGAGGGTTATTTTTGGCTTTTCAGCTGCTACAGGACTAATGTTTGAAATGAATACATTAAAGTCATGGTCTTTCAATTCAAGTTTAGAAATTCAGGATGACAAATTGTCCTCCCCAATCTCAACAAATCCTAGCCCTTCACCAATTCCCAATAGTCTCAAAATATCTAGCAACAAACGTACTGTATGGCTAGGGCTAGGAGTTGGTGTAGGTATTGCATCAATTTTCCTTATTTTAGGATGTTTTTGTTTTTTGATGTGGAAGAGGGCAAAAGGGAAAAAAGAAGATTCAAATTTTGACACGAAAATGGATGATGAATTCCAAAAGGGAACTGGACCTAAAAAGTTTTGCTATAACAAATTGGTGAGTGCAACCAATAACTTCGAAGAAACACAAAAGATAGGACAAGGTGGTTTTGGCGGTGTTTATAAAGGCTATTTGAAAGACATAGATTCCAATGTTGCTATAAAGAGAATATCAAGAGAGTCTAAACAAGGGATAAAGGAATATGCAACTGAAGTGAAGATCATTAGCCAACTTAGGCATAGGAATTTAGTACAACTAATTGGTTGGTGTCACATGAAAAAAGACTTCCTCCTTATATACGAGTTCATGCAAAATGGCAGCTTAGATTCTCACCTATATCGCGGAAAAAGCATATTGACATGGCAAATGAGGTACAACATTGTTATGGATTTGGCTTCGGCATTGTTGTACCTTCATGAAGAATGGGAACAATGTGTGATTCATAGAGACATAAAATCCAGCAACATTATGTTGGACGATGGTTTCAATGCAAAGCTTGGTGATTTTGGGCTGGCTAGGTTGGTGGATCACGAGAAAGGATCACAAAGTACCACGATTATAGCTGGGACTATGGGGTATATAGCTCCTGAATATTTCACAACAGGGAAAGCTACAAAGGAATCTGATATATACAGTTTTGGTATTGTTTCATTGGAATTAGCAAGTGGAACAAAACCAATTGATCGTAAGGCTAAGGAGGGTCAAGTGGCTATATTTGATCGGGTCTGGGACCTTTATAGACTAGGAAGGTTGCTTGAAGTAGTAGACACAAAACTTGGGGGTGCATTTGATGAGGAACAAATGGAACGTTTAGTGGTTATTGGCCTTTGGTGTGCCAATCCAAATTATTCATGTAGGCCATCTGTAAGACAAGTGATTCAGGTGCTTAAATTTGAAGCTCCTTTACCAATTCTTTCAGAGGAGATGTTTGAGTCAACTTATCCTACTACAACAATGAGCACAATTTTTGATCCAGTTTCTTTTCCCTCAGAGGCTTACAATTCTTAAATTGATTTAGAATAATGTGACATGTTTTTGAATTTTGGTGTTCCATCAGGTCATTGTTTGATGGTGAGCTGTGTAGTAGTTCCCTTTTTATCAGTTGTGTGTAAACTCTAAAGATCATTTAGACAGTGTGTGTGCATTTGTTTTCTCATGGTAACATGTAAGTTTGTGATACAAGCAGGGCCTTTTTATATAAGTAACTTTGTGATGTATGCAGAAGAATATAAAAAAAAAATGCATATTTACAATTAGAGACCTTAACATGTCACTTAAAAATAAACATCCTATAGCAGCTCATATATAATAAAATGGTTGGATTACTTACAAATGGAATGAATTTCTCTATAATAAAAAGATATTTTGATAAATGAGTCGTCATCTCTCTAAACCAACCTCTCCATTCATGAAAGAGGGCCAAACCCCTTACAAATCATCCATCATCATGGTATGGATGTGTGGCTTTTTCTGGCACTTACCACCACCATCTTAGTCGCGGAGCTCCTAGCTATTTCTACTGGCCTATTCATTGCTTGCAAAAATGGGTTTGATATTATTACTTTGGAATGGAAATCGGACTCGCAATCCCCCTTAACCATTATTTATGAAGGCTGTTTTCTGTAAAGCATTAGAGATACTAGCATAAATTTTTCTTAGTAAGTTTGTTGTATATGTCACTTCAGTAAAATTAATAAATAATTTTTCTTATATATATACCTATCATATAAGTTTATTTGGCCAAATCTATGGTGCACAAAGGACATAAGTCTTCTCTCCTAAAACAAAAGGACATATATCTTGCATCATGTACAAGGGTATTTCTACTATTCAGTCAATAAATTTTACTATTAAATTAAATGAAATATGATGAGATTTAATGATACAACAGTGGAAAATAAGTCTGTGCATGGTGCAATACCAATTTGTTTGTGCAGGTTACAAAACTTGCTGCTTAAATTCTTCTTCTTCAAGCTACTAGGGGTGCACATGAAGCTATATATACGAGAATGTCTTTATTAAATCACAAACTTATGTAATCAGGAGAGCACAAATGTGCGCGAGCACACACACAAAAGTTCAAATGATCTTTACACATAACATAACTGCAAAAGGAAAACTACACACTTAACTGTCAAATAATGACTAGTGGAATGTCACCACCACACCAAACTTAAAACGCATGTTCATCAACTTCACCCATGGATCACATTATTATATCTGGTTGTAAGCCACCGAGGCAGAAGAATCTGGATCAGGATTTGGGCTCTTAATGGGAGGCGGGAGAATCGGTAAAGGAGCTTCAAGTTTAAGCACCTGAATCACTTGTCTTACAGATGGCCTAAATGAATAATTTGGATTGGCACACCAAAGACCAATAACCACTAAACGTTCCATTTGTTCCTCATCAAATGCACCCCCAAGTTTTGTGTCTACTACTTCAAGCAACCTTCCTAATCTATAAAGCTCCCAAACCCAATCAAATATAGCCATTTGATCCTCCTTGGCATTAAGATCAACTGGTTTTCTTCCACTTGCTAATTCCAATGAAACAATACCAAAGCTATATATATCTGATTCCTTTGTAGCCTTCCCTGTTGTGATATATTCAGGAGCTATGTACCCCATGGTCCCAGCTATGATTGTGGTGTCTGATTGTGATCCTTTCTCATGATCCACAAGCCTCGCCAATCCGAAATCCCCAAGCTTGGCATTGAAATTGTTGTCCAACATAATGTTGCTGGATTTGACATCCCTATGAAGCACACATTGTTCCCATTCTTCATGAAGGTACAAAAGTGCTGAAGCCAAGTCCATAGCAATGTTGTACCTCATTTGCCATGTCAATACGCTTTTTCCGCGGTATAGGTGAGAATCTAAGCTACCATTTTGCATGAACTCATATATAAGGAGGAAGTCCTTTTTCTTGTGACACCAACCAATTAGTTGTACTAAATTCCTATGTCTAAGCTGGCCAATGATCTTCACTTCAGTTGCATATTCCTTTATCCCTTGTTTAGACTCTCTTGATATCCTCTTTATAGCAACATTGGAATCTATGTCTTTCAAATAGCCTTTATAAACACCGCCAAAACCACCTTGTCCTATCTTTTGTGTTTCTTCGAAGTTATTGGTTGCACTCACCAATTTGTTATAGCAAAACTTTTTAGGTCCAGTGCCCTTTTGGAATTCATCATCCATTTTCAAGTCAAAAATTGAATCTTCTTTGTTCCCCTTAGATCTTTTCCACATTGAAATACAAAACCATCCTAAAATAAGGAAACTTGATGCAATACCTACACCAACTCCTAACCCAACCCATATACTACCTGCTTTGCTATCAGTTTTCTGGCTAATTTTAACATTGGGAATTGGTGAAGGACTAGGATTTGTTGGGATTGGGGAGACTTCAAATGGAGATATTTGATTTAAACTTGAATTGAATGACCATGACAACAATTTATTCATCTCATACATATATCCTGTAGCAGCTGAGAAACCAAAAATAACCCTCTCAGGTAGGTAATCTCTCAAATCAACATTGTATGAGAGATAACTATATGAAGGCTCACCATTGGTTATGTTTTCAGTGAAAGAAACTTTCAAATCATGAGCACTGGAATTATACTCAATTTTGCAATGATAAGCCTTCTTATTCCTAATATCGATAAACCATGGTTTAGTTATATTAGACCTCAAAGAATTGAAATTTATACCTACATGAGTGCCTGGTGGATCCCAGGAATTTTGGTGAGTGTCGAACTCCACTGCTACAAATGAATATCCATTAGAATTCAATATTTGGTAATCATTCACAAGACCAAGACCACCTCCTTGTCTTATATGGTAATAAAGTGGAAGTCTTGGATCTGCAAAGAAAAATGCCAATCCATCTCCAAAACCAGTCTTATTAGAGAAAATTACAAAGGAAAATTGGGTGGTGAAATCAGTGAGTTTTCTTGAGGTCTTGTCCCATAGTTGCAATGGCTCAAAACATGTCACTCTCCCAACACTGTAATCTTCTCTTTCATAACTTGAGGTTGAAGTCAGTTGGATGGATGAATACATCAAAGAAGCATCCCCTTCTAGTTTCACATAATCATATTTAAAGCCTTGTTGGTAATTAAATGAGAGTGGCTTTACAGCAATAAACATCATTTGGAGCAAGAAAATTATTCCAATTTCATGGAGACCAACATGGCGAATATCCATCTCTAGGTGAGAGTTGATTTTGAAACTATCTAAATTCAATGTTGTCATACAATGTACAAATGATTCATTTATGTACTTAATTGCCAAACTTTGATCTTCATAATTATTTTAATTTTTGGACACTGATTTTATTCATTGTTTATATATGCCTTTTGGATTTGTATTGTTGTCTTAGTTTTTACTCGATGTGACAATGCAAATTGGATTAGATGAGCAACCTCTAGCTTAAGAGTTCATCTTCCACACCCTTTTTATATTAAATAAACAAGGCCTATAAACAATAGAATAAGACAATTCAATTTTTTTCTTCACGTTACACAAAAACTGGTAAACAAAGTTCTGCAGAGAAAGGTTTAAAAAGAAGTTCTATAATTTGTGTTTGGTTGGAGGGAAGGAGGGGGAGAGATTGTTTTAAACAAAAATGTTTCGGTCACACTTTATTTTTTCAAAAATGTTTAGATCACGTTGAAAATTTAAAATTGTGGTTAATTATATAGTTGAATTAAACACAATTTTAACCGCAAATTGAGCTAACTATCAACTGAATTATCTAATATATATTTTTTTACCGCAAATTGAAATTACCTGATATTTTTAAACGTGATTAGCCAGGTATAACAAATATAAGAAAAATGACTATATGAATATCATTTCTTTATTTTAGATTTGCTTTATTATTGAATTAAGTGTTTGAATCGAGGGGAGGTGAAATCTGTCATAATGATGCTTAAAAAAGAGTAAGTTAATTTGGGTTTGAATACAACTACGCGAGTGCAACATTGTTAATTTTTTTAAAGAAAGAGTTTTGTCACTCAATAGAGTCCTATATGATTTTAGGGATGAGTTTTTGCAGTTGCACACAAAGGATATTCGATTCACACAAAAAATAGTAAATCAATTTTAGATTAACTAGAAGTGAAATTTTTTATGCAATCTAAAATATTAAAATGGTACAATGAGTTGACTTAAAAATAAAGATCATAAATGTTGACGCAAAACATTTGAAGGACCATTGTTTAAAGAAAAATTGAGACTAAAAACAAATATGATATATTTATATGGACTAAAAACTTATTTGAATGTCTAATATGTTTAAACCAGGGGTGTGCATGAGTGGGTTTGGGTTGAGTTTGACCAAACTCAAGACCCGAACCATATAAGATATTCCGATTTGTGTGAGGTAAAGTAACACCCGTTACATTATTGGGTTGGGTTTGACAAACCCACTAATTTTTGGTTTGGGTTGGGTTGAGTAGTGGTTCGCGAGATATAACAATACTGTTTTAGTTTCTTAAATTACGGTGTAGATTTAAAAAATAATTGAATTGCTAAGGGTAGAAATGCATATTTATAACAACTAAATCATAAATAATGGATGCAAGAGTACAACTATGTGTGTAATTTCGGTATATTGAAATTAGGCTACACCAAAAAATATGTATTTAACAATCAGTGTTTTCCTAACTTATAACTCTAAGTAAAAAAAAAACACTATGTTCCTAGCTCTGGCACAACAACTCCTTTGGATCACTGCACCTTAGTTGGCTTAATACTACGATGGGGATATGGTGGCAGGGATGTGGATGACGACCATTCTCTCCGATGACAAGGTCCACTCGGATGCATTAGAGCGTTTGGGCAGATAGTCCTCCTCAACAAGACAAGAGCGACATATAGGACAGCTAGCGTTTGAACGAAGCCAAACGTCAATGCAATTGAGATGAAAAGTGTGAGAGCAAAGAGGGAGGGTACGAATGTGATCATTATCTTGGAATTCCTCCAAGCAAACTGCACACTCACCACAAGATTCTTCTTCTTGTTCAGACCTGTTAGTGGTGTAAATGAAGAACGGAATAGCGTTTATAACAGAATCGTCTAAGCCATGTGCAACCTCCTCCCCCTCCTCCTCCATCGTTGTTGACTCAATGTTGTATTGAGGGGATTCCACGGAGGGGGACTTAGAAAGGAACCGGCGGTAAGTGTGGACACATAGGTGAACGAGAAGGATGCAACACAATGTGAAAAGTGGAGTCAAGATGATCAACAAAGCTCCAAACATAGGATTATCCACCAGATTATCCATGTTGATGGGGAGGGGAAGAATATTATATTTAATGTCACTGTGTTATGGGAGGAGACTTTGGTTTATTATGAATGAACGCGGGGTTGTGGGGCTTTAGGGTTTGGATGAATAACAAACTATATATCCACTAAAAAAACCAACTAATTGTATCCTCTTATTTTTAATTTTAGGAAACTTTTGGATGAATATATTTCGGAATAGAATTCTATTTAAATTTAAATATACGCCATGTCTACTAACAATATATAAAAATCGAAGTACAACAAAATTTCGCAATCGTCAAATTTCACAATCGTCCTTATTCAAATTCATGATCTCCTTAATTTTATGTGCATAATAGTCATTTTGCAAAATTTAATTTATTTGTTTTTTAAAAAATTAATAACCGATAATCTTCATAACAAGTGTAACCAATTTTCACGGATAACAATGAAACTAATTTATATGCTTTTTAAAAATTTAATCTACTAACAATATATATCTACTAACAATATATAAAAATCAAAATACAACAAAATTTCATAATCTACTTAATTTTATGTGCATAATGATCATTTTGCAAAATTTAATTTATTTCTTTTTTTAAAAATTAATTACAGATAATGCTCATCACAACTATAACCAATTTTTAAGGATAAATATTAAACTACTTTATTTGTTTTTTTAAAAATTAATCTATCTATACTCTAATTATAAAACTAAATGTCTACCAAAAATACAATGTTACCCCTTCTTAATTTTTTGACACGTCATCAAAATTTTATCATTTTGTGTCTTTTGCTTTAACCTACCTATATTTTTTTCTCTCTAGAAACATATTAAAACAAACTCACTCAATAAAATACACTAACTTATTAATCTTTTTGTAAAGAACAAACAAATTTAATCTTAATCCCAATCAAAACAAATTTTCCTATAACTCAACTTCTAAAGATTTAAAGAGTTAAAAACTTGACACGTCATCAAAATTATATTCTTTTGTGAATTTTGATTCAACCCATGTATTTTTCTCTCTTATAAACAAATTAAAACAAACTCTCTCACTAAAATATATTAACTTAATCTTATTTCAAAATAAAAAATACATTAACTTAATCTTTTTTTAAAGAACAAACAAACTTAATCTAAATCTCAATCAAAACAAATTTGTCTCTAACTCAACTTCAATACTCTAATTATAAAAATTAATGTCTACCAAAAATACAATGTCACCCCTTCGTAATTTTTTGACACGTCATCAAAATTATATCTTTTTGTGCCTTTTGCTTTAACCTACCTATATTTTTTCTCTCTTAGAAACAAATTAAATCAAACTCACTCAATAAAATACACTAACTTAATCTTTTTTTAAAGAACAAACAAATTTAATCTTAATCTCAATCAAAACAAATTTTCCTATAATTCAACTTCTAAAGATCCAAAGAGTTAAAAACTTGACACGTCATCAAAATTATATTCTTTTGTGTCTTTTGCTTCAACCTCCCTATATTTTTTCTCTTTTATAAATAAATTAAAACAAACTCTCTCAATAAAATACATAATATTTTTTTTAAAGAACAAACAAACTTAATCTAAATCCCAATCAGAACTAATTTTTCTATAATTCAACTTCTAAATATCTAAAGATCTATTCTCTACTTATAAAACTTAATCTCTACCAAAAATATAATGTTACCACTTATTAATTTTTTGACATGTCATCAAAATTATATCATTTTATATTTTTTGCTTTAACCTCCCTGTATTTTTATTATGTTAGAAACAAATTAAAACAAACTCACACAATAAAATACACTAACTTAATCTTTTTTTTAAAGAACAAACAAATTTAATCTTAATCCTAATCAAAACAAATTTTCCTATAATTCAACTTCTAAATATCTAAAGAGTAAAAAACTTGACACGTCATCAAAATTATATCCTTTTGTGTCTTTTGCTTCAACCTCCCTATATTTTTTCTCTCTTACAAACAAATTAAAATAAACTCACTCAATAAAATACACTAACTTAAACTCACTCAAAACAAAAAAAATACACTAACTTATTCTTTTTTTAAAAAACAAACAAACTTAATCTAAATCCCAATCAAATTTTTTTTCTTCCTATAATTCAATTTCTAAATATCTATAGAGTTAAAAACAATTTACAATTATTATCTTTCTCTATAATGACCATAAAAACACTATTTTTCCCCATATCAACATTTTGGCCCCTCAACATATATTTATCTTTTTGTGTATTTTGTAACAAAAGATCCTACTTGGCCAAGAGAGAAAATAAACTTTCAAAAGATTGATGTGATTTTGTAACAAAAAATTCCTTTTATATTGATGTATCTAAACATACTAAATTACTTTTTATAAAAATGATTTTACATTCAATTATATCTGATTGATAATCACACAAAAAAAAACATAACTTCGTTTAAAAAAAAACATAACTTCAAGAAAGTTACAAAATATATTAGCAATAAATTACACATTTTCTCCTTCAAAAAAAAAATTACACATTTTCAAGATTATTTCTTTTCTAAAAATAATTTGCCTTTTTTTTCTTTATCGTTTTTATCGTTAAAAGAAAAAGTATATTAAATAAAAAGAAATAGATAAAGAGACTATGTGCATTAGACCTGACTCATGTACAACCCAAAACAGAGATACAACCTAATCTTTCCTAAAAAAAATCCACTAATCATGGTCACAAAACTAGGTTAACAAAATCCATGTGCAACAGCTCCCTGAACAAATCAGCAAGCATGAAAGCTCTTTCGAACTTGAAGAACCAAAGTGTAGGCAAACAACATAGAATCAAAGAAGTCAGGTCACCATGTCATATTATAAAATAATATTTTTTTTTATTGTTGTAGATTATTAATTATTATATATTTTATAAATATGACTATAAAAAACATTGGAAAAAAAAGGATAAATGAGTCACTAAATAATATAGTTGTACAATTCATACACGGGACTCATAATGACATCTTTATCTATAATGAAATCATTATTATTTTTAATATTTTTAGTTTACCACTTCATAATATTTAATAACAAGTATTTCAATGATTTTATCATTGGCAAATTACCCCAACCTCCCTTAAGGTCTTCTTAAATAAATTAAACATCCGCTCTATTTTTTAATTAAACACTAATCTCCCCCTTTTTTTTTTATCAAATTAACAACCACTTCCCTTATAATATAACATGATTTAAACTTTGTCAAATCCATTTTTTTGAGCAATTAACTTCTTCATACGGGTATAAACTCACTTAATTTTCGAACATTTTTCCTTTCCATTTTTCACTTAGGCGATTTTCCAACTTATTGTTTGTCAGTCAAGTTGGTTTAATTTTTAAACTCTAATATAATCAAACGGATATATCAAATATTATTTCCTTTTCATTGATCAACCACAATGTTCATCCACCAAAATTCTTCTCATTTCTATATTCACTTTTGATCTCTTATGTAATAGCCGATGTTTGATTTTATTTGGTAGTAAAAACAAATGTTTTCATTGTATCTCTGCAAGTAAAAAAACTCATTTAACTTAAGTGTGAAAAGAAAAAACATATACAAATAAACCAAAATAATTGAAATTAAATTATACATTTACAAAGTTATTGAAATGGATAAAATAAAGAGAGATTGATGTGTTCGGAAAAGTAGAAGGGGTACTTATGTTATTTAAGAACTCTACAACTAAAAAGAACATAAAGTACATCCTGCTATAAAAGGTTAATACCAACAAGACAGAGGATGCTTAAAATAATGGATATTCATGCTATTCATGGGTATAGATTAGTAGTGTAACCTCCAAGCCATTTTGATGCATAACATGAGAAATATAATTAGGCCTCTTGATGAAAAATGGTTGTAAAAACGCATAGCCATGTTGAGTTAAGTCAATATGAGATATTGAACTTATTCGTGATTAAGTATATTCTAGAATTAAAAAATATAAATAATTAACTATACAAAATTGACTCTATCTATGTTTTATGTTCAACATAGATATAAGAGCAAAATGATAACTAACCACGTGATATTTCTTTCAGAAAGGTTTTGTCAGATCACATTTGTCATACCCCAATTTTTGACCTTAGATTATATAGTGGGGGTGTATCTTTAATTAATGGGGGTACATAATTGTGTGAACGAAATAAGCACTAGAAAAATATAATTTGGAAATGATAAATTAATTA